>JAEEGL012540747.1_pt1 | contig 59639 bp, 53 predicted proteins | sample 9134231 | NCBI WGS metagenome assembly JAEEGL01 (sample SAMN16246548, study PRJNA631951) | gut metagenome | biome: gut microbiome; feature: rumen; material: fiber-attached | host: Bos | place: Iran: Karaj | collected 2018-10
ACGACTTCGGAAACGAGGCGGATCGCATAGGGGAAGGTATCCTCATCGGGGATCATGGGCAGCAGGGCGCGCTCGGCAAGGGCGCCGTGGCCGATCTCACGCCTGCCCGGGGAACCGAGGCGCTTGACTTCGCCGACGGAATAGGGGGGCATGTTGTAATGATGGATGTAGCGCTTGAAATCCTCCTCGCCGATGCCGTCGAGGGTCTGGCCGTCGCCAAGGGTGCCGAGGGTGGTTATGGTCATGACCTGAGTCTGGCCCCTGGTGAATACGGCGGAGCCGTGAGTGCGGGGCAGTATGCCCGTTTCGCACCAGATGGGACGGACTTCGTCCATCTTGCGGCCGTCGGGACGGATGCCGTGATTGATGATCTTATCGCGCAGGATCTCCTTCATGAGGTTGTAGAGGATCGCGTCGATATCGGCGCCGGCCTCGGGATACTCCTCCATGAAATGCTCCTTGACGTCTGCGGTGACCTCGGCGGTCCTCGCCTCGCGCTCCTTGCGGTCAAAGGTATCGAGCTGCCAGACGACCTTTTCGCGGGCATACTCAACGACCTTTTCCTTGAGCTCCTCATCGGGAACGTGGATATCGGGAACGATCTTTTCCTTGCCGACCTCGGCCTGGATGCCGTCGATGAAGCGGACGATATCCTTGATGTAGGTGTGGGCGAGGAGGATGGCGTCGAGCATCTCCTTCTCGGAGACCTCGTTCGCGCCGGCCTCGACCATCATGACGGCGTCGCGCGTGCCGGCAACGGTGAGCGCCAGACGGCTGTTCTCACGCTGCTCGGAGTTGGGGTTGATGATGTATTCGCCATCGACATAGCCCACGGATACAGCGCCGACGGGCCCCATGAAGGGCGCCTCGCTGATGGAGAGGGCGATGGATGAACCGATCATAGCCAGTATTTCAGGCTGAACGTCCTTTTCAACGGACATGCAGGTAGCAACTACCTGAACGTCATTGTAGAATCCCTTGGGGAAGAGCGGACGAAGAGGACGGTCGATAAGACGGCTGGTAAGAACCGCCTTTTCGGAGGGACGCCCCTCGCGCTTGATGAACCCGCCGGGGATCTTGCCCGCCGCGTACATCTTCTCCTCATAGTCGCAGCTCAGGGGAAGAAAATCCGCGCCTTCGCGGGGCTGCTTCGCAACGGTGGCGCATACCAGAAGCGCCGTGCCGCCGCAGGAGATCATAACGGATCCGCCCGCCTGCTCGGCATACTTGCCGGTGACGACGGTAAGCGTACGACCCGCCAGCTCCATTTCAAATGTTCTCTGCATTTTCCTAATGCTCCTTTATATGATACTTTTAGTGTAAACGATCTTATCGGGAGTAACGCCCGCTTTTGGAGGCGGATACGGGCTTTTCTTCAAAAGAAAGTGGGTACTCCCGCCCACTTTCCATTGACAATCACGCTATTATTTTCTGATGTTCAGAGCGGCGATTATGGCCCTGTAACGCTCGATGTCGGTGGACTTGAGGTAGTTAAGCAGGCCGCGCCTCTTACCGACCATCTTCAGAAGACCACGACGGGAATGGTTGTCATTCTTGTTATCCTGCAGATGAGCGGTGAGGTGGTTGATGCGCTCGGTCAGGAGAGCGATCTGAACCTCGGGGGAACCGGTGTCACCCTCATGCAGAGCATAAGTGGTGATGATCTCGTTTTTGCGTTCTTTTTCCATTGTTTGCCTCCAAATGATTAGTATCCCTGCAAGCTGCGTAGAGCGCCGGAGTTCTCGCCGAACGAAGCCGTGCAGATCGCCTTATGCCATAGTTTCACCCATAACACAAAAAGCAGTTAATTATAACATAACAAAAACCCTTTTGTAAAGGGTTTTTTCCGTTATTATTCGGTATATTTTGTTTTTCGGATGATTTCGCGGGCGCGTTCAGTATCGCTCGCGATCTGCGCTTTAAGCTCGCTTACCGAATCAAAGCGCCTCATGGGGCGAAGCCTTTCTATGAACACGACGGTGAACGGCTTTCCGTAGCAGTCGCCGGAGTAATCCATTATATGCGTTTCGACGGTAACGGTCTCCCCGTTGAAGGTGGGGTTGGAGCCGATGGACGTGACCGCGGGGTGTTTTTCGCCGTCAAACTCCGCAACGGTGGCGTAAACGCCCTCCTGTGGGAGCTGTCTTTTATCGTAATCGATAAGGTTGGCGGTCGGGAAGCCTATCTCCGTGCCGATATGATTATGGTGCGCGATCCTGCCCGAGAGCTTCATGCCCTTTATCTGGCGCGCCTCGTCGCCGAGCCAGACGGTGATGCGTAGCTCGCCGTTATCGATCCTGCCGATACCGAGAAACTCGCCGCAAAGATACACCCTGAGCGGGACTCCAACGCGCTCATCGGAGCATCTGATCCCCGCCCCGTGGATGAGCAGGTTTTCGTTTTTCCGTGAAATGCCGGAGATATCGAGCTTTTCGATATGGGATATCGCCCTGTCCATCGGGATCACGGCCGAGGCGAGCTCTCCTTTCTCCTTCAGTTCGGCAAGCTCCGCTATGGAGTAGGAATCCCCGAGCGTGAAGCTGCCGGAACGAGTCCTCAAAAGGAAGCTCATATAGGCGTGCGTGCCGAGAGCTTCGCCTATATCCTTGCAGAGCGTGCGGATATACGTCCCCTTGGAGCACACTATACGAATGAGGAAGCGGCCCTCCCCCGTCCTTTTTATCAGCTCCGTCTCATAGACGGTTATAACGCGCTTTTTGACTTCGGGAGCCTTGCTCATCTCGCCCGAGCGCGCGAGCTTATAAAGCTTTACGCCGTTTACGCTGAGAGCGGAATAGACGGGCGGCGTCTGCTCGATCTCGCCTGTGAAGCGATCGAGCGCGCGCCTGACGTCCTCCTCGGAAGCATCCGCGCTCCCCCTTGCCGTAACGGTACCGGTAGCGTCCTCGGTGTCGGTCGCAGTCCCGAGAACGAGCTCCGCGATATACTCCTTGCGCTTATCAACCAAAAAATCAAAAAGACGGGTCGCGCGGCCGATGCATATGGGCAGTACCCCCGCCGCGGCGGGATCCAGCGTGCCCGTATGCCCGACTCGTTTCTCATCAAAAACCCGTCTGACGTCGGTAACGGCGTCCGAGGAGCTCATCCCCGGAGGCTTTAAAATGCATATGACGCCTTCGTTTTTTATCATTTTTCCTTCGGAAGCCGGGGCTTTGCGGTTCCGTCCGAAGCGTTATCGTTCTTCTCTTCGGATACCGTTTCAAACCTCTGCATCTCGTCCTTGATATCGCGGATCACGTTCGCTATCGTGGTGGAAAGCGGTTCCTTCGAGCTGTAGCCCGCTGCCGCGGGATGCCCGCCGCCGCCGTATTTGCCGGCGATCCTGCCAACGTCCGCACATTCCTTCGAGCGGAGGCTCACCTTGAACGTGCCGTCGCGCCCCTCGCGGATGAATACCGCCACCTTGACGGATTCAACGTCCCTTACGGAATCGACGAGGCCTTCGCAATCCTCGTTAGTGGCGCCATAACTGTCCATCTCGCCTATCGTAAGGGTGGCAAGACCGATCCTGCCGTCCTCCATAAGCTTCATATTGGAGAGCACGTGCCCCTGTATCCTCGTTTTAACGTAGGGAACGGTGCGGTAGATGAGGCGGTTGACCTCGGTGATGTTGAGCCCCTCCGCAAGCAGATCCGCAACCATGCGGATGGCGCGCGGAGAGGTGTTCGAATAGGTGAGATTGCCCGTATCGGTGACTATGCCGGTGTAGATGCAGACGGCCGCATCTTCCCCGATCTTTACGCCCATTGCGTGATACAGATCGAATACTATCTCGCACACGGCGGAAGCGTCGGCGCGGATGACGTTGATATCGGCGTAGCCCTTGTTGGTGAAATGGTGATCTATGGCCAGCGTGAGCGAAGCGTTTTCAAATATCGCCTCGCATTTTTTGAAGCGCTGCTTATCCGCGCAGTCGCAGGCGATGACCACTTTGCAGCCCTTTGCCTCCGAGGGAAGCACGACGCTTTGTGCGCCGGGCAGGAACTCGTAGATATGGGGCACGGGCTCCTCGCAGATCACCTCCGCGGTTTTGCCGAGCTCTTTAAGCAGAAGGCGCACGGCAAGCGCCGACCCGAGAGTATCCCCGTCCGGGGAAACGTGGGTCAGAATGCTGAACGAATCATGCTCTTTAAGCGCCTCGATAAACGCGCCCATCTGATCGCGGTCACTCATTTTCTTCATCCTTTCGGGAGATATCGAGCGAATTCAGGATCTCCGAGATCCTGACCGAATACTCGATCGAATCGTCAAGCTTGAAAATAAAAGTGGGGATATGGCGAAGCTCGATCCGCCTGCCCATTTCGCGCGCAATAAAGCCCTCGGCGCGGTTGAGCTGCGCCACGGTTTCTTTGCGGACTTCGTCGTCCTTGTCGTAAACGGAGATCATGACCTTGCATTGTTTGAGGTCGTTGGTCGCCTCGGCGCGCATAACGGAGGTGAGCGGAGATATCCGCGGATCCTTCATATCGCGGATGACCTCGCTCAGCGCCTTCCTGATCTCCTCATTTATCCTGTCGTATCTTTTGAATGCCATTTTTAATACTGTTCCTGATATCAGATTGCCGAATGTGAATCAGCGCTTGACCTCTTCCATGACGAACGCCTCGATGACGTCGCCCTCATGGATATCGTTGAAGTTCTCTATGCCGATACCGCACTCGTAGCCCTGGGCGACTTCCTTGACGTCGTCCTTGAAGCGGCGCAGAGAAGCTATCTTGCCCTCGTGAACGACTATGCCGTCCCTTACTACGCGAACCTGCGCGTTCCTCTGCACCTTGCCTTCGGATACGTACGCGCCCGCGATGATGCCGACGCCGGGCACCTTGAAGGTGTTCCTGACGGAGATGGTGCCGAGCTGTACCTCCTGGAATACGGGCTTGAAGAGGCCCTTCATCGCGTTCTCGACGTCCTCTATCGCCTGATAGATGACGCGGTAGGTCCTGACGTCGACCTTCTCCTGCTCGGCAAGCGCCTTTGCGCCGGAGTCGGGGCGGACGTTGAAGCCGATCACGATGGCGTTGGAAGCGGAAGCGAACATGACGTCGGAAGCGGTTATCGCGCCGACCGCGCCGTGGATGCACTTCACGCGGACTTCCTCATTGGAGAGCTTTTCAAGCGCCTGCTTGACGGCCTCGACGGAACCGTCGACGTCGCCCTTGATGACGATATTGAGATCCTTGACGTCGCCTTCCGCGATATGGGAGAAGAGATCCTCAAGGGAGACCTTGGAGAGCTTCTTCATCTGCTCGGCGCGGATCTTATTGCGGCGCTCCTCGGCAACGAGCTTGGAGAGCTTATCGATATCCGCAACGATCATTTCATCGCCGGCGGAAGGAACTTCGTTGAAGCCGAGCACCTCTACCGCGGTGGAGGGGCCAGCCTCCTTGACGCGCTTGCCCTTATCGTCCATCATGGCGCGGACCTTACCGAAGGCGACGCCCGCGACGATGGGATCGCCCACGCGCAGCGTGCCGTTCTGCACGAGCACGGTAGCGACGGGGCCGCGGCCCTTATCGAGCTGAGCCTCGATGATGGTGCCCCTCGCCTTGCGGGAGGGATTGGCGCGCAGCTCGAGCACGTCTGCCTGGAGCAGTACCATCTCGAGCAGGGTGTTGAGGTTCATCTTGGTCTTGGCGGAAACGGGCACCGTAATGGTATCGCCGCCCCATGCCTCGCAGAGCAGGCCGTGTTCGGTGAGCTGCTGGAGCACGCGGTCGGGATTGGCCTCGGGTTTATCCATCTTGTTGATGGCAACGATAATGGGAACGCCCGCCGCCTTTGAATGATTGATCGCCTCGACGGTCTGAGGCATTATGCCGTCGTCCCCCGCTACGACGAGGATAACGACGTCCGTGACCTGAGCGCCGCGCGCGCGCATCGCGGTGAACGCCTCGTGGCCCGGGGTATCGATGAAGGTGATCTTCCTTCCGTTGCAGGTGACGGTATAAGCGCCGATATGCTGCGTGATGCCGCCCGCCTCGCCCGCGGTGACGGAGCTGTGGCGGATAGCGTCGAGGAGCGAAGTCTTGCCGTGGTCTACGTGGCCCATTATGGTGACTACGGGAGGACGCTCGACAAGGTTCTCTTCGGAATCATCCTCGCCTGCGGATTCGGCAAGCGCTTCTTCCGCGGTCTTGGGGAGCTGCAGCTCGAGCTCGATATCGTAATCGGCGGCGATGAGCTCGCAGGTCTCGAAATCTATCTCGTTATTGATGGTGGCGATAGTGCCCATCATGAAGAGCTTCTTAATGATCTCCGCGGCGGGCTTGCCGATCTTTTCGGAGAGCTCGCGTACGGTGACCATCTCGGAAGTGAGGATCGCCTTTTCGATCTTGACGGGTTCGGGCTTATGCGCGGGCTGCTGCTTCTTGCCGGACTTCCTGCGGTTGCCGAAGCCGCCCTCGTCGTCCCATTGATTGGCGGAGGGCGCGGCCTCCTTCATCATGGCCTTCTTGTTCTTGGGCTGCTTCTTATCGTTATCGAAAGTGCGAACGTACTGGCCCTTGTTCTCGTGCTGACGGTTGTTCTGCGGAATGATAACGGGCGCGGCGGGGCCGGCGGGCTTTCTGCCCTGCTGACCGGGCTTGCGGTCGCCGCTTCTGGGCTTTTCGGGACGATCCTTATCGGGGATCTGCTTATCGCCCCTGGGAGGACGGTTCTGATTCCTGTCGCCCTGGGGCCTGTCGCCGCGGTCGGTCTTCTCGCCGCGGGGCTGACGTTCCCTGCGGGGATCGGGCTTGATCACAACGGGCTCTGGCTTGACTTCCGCGGGTTCGGGTTTTTCTTCCGCGGGCTCGGGCTTCGTTACCGCGGGCTCGGGCTTTTCTTCAGCGGGCTCGGGCTTGACTTCCGCGGGCTTTACGGGCTCGGTCTCCTTCTTTTCGGGTGCGTCAAAGATCTCCGAGTCGCTGGAATAGACGCCCTTCTGCTCATCGGAGCCGAGGTATTCCATCCTGCGCTCTTCCCTCTCGCGATCGGCCTTTGCCTTTGCCGCGGCCTTTTCAAGCTCAATAAGCTTGCTTTCCTGGCGCTTGGCCTGCTGAAGAGAGGCGCTGACCTCGGTCTGGAGCTGCTTGACGCGCTCCAAAAGCTCGTTAGTCCTCGTCTCTATCTGTTTTGCCGAATCTATCAATTCATTCCTTGCCATTTGACGTACCCCCAAAGTTAGGTTTTTCTGCTTGGCTGCGCAGTATCATCTGCGCAAAGCCGATATCTGTAACGCAGGCGACCATATGGGCTTCGCGCCCTATCGCCCTGCCGACCTCCTCCGCGAAAACGAGAGGAACACCGGCGTTCTCACACATTTGAGACCAGCGATCCCTGGTCTTTTCGGATGCAAGCGCATCCACCAACACTATCCGAGCCTTGCCGCTTTTGAGCGTCTGCTCCGCGGCTAACTCGCCCGATTTGACTTTGCCCGCTTTCTTCGCAAAGCCGAGGGCGGAAAAAAGCTTATCACCGGCGGGATTCATTGCGTAAGCTCACGCCTTTCTATCTCCGCCGCGAGCCTCTCCGTTACCTCGGGAGCTATCGTGATCTCAAGCGCCCTGTCAAGAGCGCGGCTCCTGACGGCTTTTTTCAGGCACTCGGGATCGGGGCATACATAGGCGCCGCGCCCGTTGAGCTTGCCGGTGAGATCGACCTTTGCGGAGCCGTCCTCCGTTCTGACCACTCTGACCAGGCTGCGCTTTTCCTTCATGGTGCGGCAACCCACGCACATTCGCATCGGTATCTTCTTTGCCAACTGACTGACCTCTTTAATGATTATTCTTCGTTTTCGGGCGCTTCCGCATCGTCAAAATCCGCAAAATCGTCCTCGTCCTCATCCTCGATGGAAACGCCCATCTCGTCATCGGCGATGGACTTGGACTTGATATCGATCTTCCAGCCGGTGAGCTTGGCGGCGAGCCTTGCGTTCTGGCCTTCCTTGCCGATCGCAAGGGAGAGCTGATTATCGGGAACGATGACCTTGGCGGCCTTCTCTTCCTCGTTGATGTAGACCATCAGCACTCTCGCGGGGCTGAGGGCCTTGGCGATATAGACCGCGATATCGGGATCCCACTCGATGATATCGATCTTCTCGTTGTGGATCTCCTGCACGATGCGCTCCACCCTGATGCCCTTGGGGCCTACGCAGGCGCCGACCGCGTCGACGTTGGGATCGAAGGAAACGACGGCGACCTTCGTCCTCTGGCCCGCTTCGCGGGCGATCGACTTGATCTGCACTATGCCGTTCTGGATCTCGGGGACCTCAAGCTCGAACAGGCGCTTGATGAGGCCGGGATGAGTCCTTGAGATGAGCACCTGGGGCGCCTTGTTGTTGCGCTGGGCTTTGAGGACGTATGCCTTTATGCGGTCGCCGGGGTTGTAGGTCTCGCCCTGGATGACCTCGTTGAAGGGGATTATGCCGTCGGTCTTGCCGAACTCCACGTAAACGCCGTTCTTTTCAACGCGCTGCACGATGGCGGTGAGGATCTCGCCCTCCTTCTCGGCAAACTCATCGAATATGGCGCCCTGCTCCGCCTCGCGGATGCGCTGGATGACCACCTGCTTGGCGGTCTGCGCGGCGATGCGGCCGAAATCCTTGGTGAACGCCTCGACCTCGAGAACGTCGCCGACCTCATAGAGGTGGTTGATCTTCTTTGCCTCGGCAAGGGAGATCTCGGAATTGGGGTTCTCAACGTTCTCCACTACGGATTTGGAGGCGAATATGCCGATGGAGCCAGTCTCGGGATCCATGGTCGCGCGGACGTTGGTATTGACGTTGTAGTTGCGCTTATACGCGGAAACGAGGGCTGCCTCGATAGCGTCGATGAGCACCTCCGCCTTTATGTTGCGTTCCTTTTCGATCTGCTTCATTGCAAGTATAAGCTCGTTCGAGTTCATGGTAGTATCTCCTTCAAATAGTTTTAAAAATCGATATGCGGCCTGATGAGCGCCGCGGCCTTCTTGGGAAGCGTGAAGCAGCCCTTCTCCGTTTCAAAGGTGAAGGTCTCCTCATCGTGGGAGACGAGCTTCGCCGTGAAGTTCTTTTTCTTCCCGAGCGCCTTGTCTTCAGGCGGAGAGTAAAGCTTGATATCAAGTATGTTCCCGATATTGCGGTCATAATCCTTCGAAAGCTTCAGCGGCCTGTCTATGCCGACGGAGCTTACCGTAAGATAATATGCCTGTTCGATCGGATCCGCCTTATCAAGCTCGGGTTCGATGGCGCGGCTGACCTTCTCGCAGGCGTCGAGGTCGACGCCGCCGGGGGCGTCGATGGTGATGAGAAGCTCCCAGCAGCCGTATTCCTTGCGAAACTCAACGTCGTAAAGCTCATATCCGAGCTCGCCGATCTTCGGCCCGACGATCGCCGCGACCTGTTCAAGAAGTTTCAAGCTGATAATCCTTCCTTTTAAAAATTTAAGAGCGGGTTTTGCCCACTCTTCCAAAATGAGCCTGAGGCTCATTTACGTTAAAACAACCCGGACTGAATCATCAGCCCTGCCACAACATTGTTACTATATCACAGTTTATATGCGTTTGCAAGTGTTTTTTTGTATTTTTAGCAAAAAACAGCCTGTCCTGCGCAGGTCTTCGCGAACAATGCCGCTCAACTCCGCACGCGCTGAACGCCATTGTGTCATTATTGCGCGGCATGCGCCAAACAAAGACAAAATGCCTTTAAGTTTCCTATGGAAATGCGGAATATGCGGCATTACAATTTTTACAAGGACGGCATGATGCTTGTTGTTTGCCGTCGAGTTTTTTATCAATTCTATCGGAGGTGTATCAATAATGAGCGAATATCGCGTACTTTTAGCGGACGGCAACGCCGGGTTCCGGCGCGCGGTGTCGGAATACTTCAGAACCGACAAGAACATTCTGAGATTTGTCGAGGCGGCGGACGGTAAAGACGCGCTGGACAAGCTCCGCGACGAGCATTTCGACGTGCTCATTTCGGAGCTGGTCATGCCGAAGCTCGACGGGCTCGATCTGCTTGAAGCGCTTCAGGAGGAGCCTTCCGCAAAGCCGGACGTAGTAATGATCGTATCATACATGCGCAACGACGGGCTGCTTCAAAAAGCGTTTGCAAAGGGGGCGAGCTACGTTATGCTCAAGCCTCTTGAACCCGAGTATCTTCACAAGCGTATGATGGATCTGCTTGAAGGCAGCGTTTCGGAATCGAATTCGCGCGCGGCATTCCAGCCCTCCCCGAGAACGCTCGACGAGAAGATGACCGCGATATTTCTCTCCGTCGGGATACCGGCGCATATAAAGGGCTATCATTATCTGAGAGAAGCCATAAGGATGGTCTACTATAAGCCCGAGCTGATAAGCCATATCACCAAGGAGCTCTACCCCGGCATCGCTCTGAGATTCAACACCTCGCCCTCAAAGGTGGAGCGCGCGATAAGGCACGCTATTGAGGTGAGCTGGACGAGGGGCAAGATCGAGAACGTAAACAAGATATTCGGCTTCAACGTATACGGAAAGAACGAAAAGCCGACCAACGGGGAGTTCATAGCGCTCGTTGCGGACAAGCTCATAATAGAAGACGGCAGAGCGGCTTTAAAACCCGCGGAGAACGGTTACAAGCTCGCTGGCGCAAAGTGAGTTTCGCGCCCGCCCGAAAAAAGGCGCGGTTTCCTTCCCCCGTGGAAACCGCGCCGGTTTGATTTGAAACATTTTGTTGCGCGAACAGCCTTCCTTGCCGCAGATCGTTTTATGATATTTACACATGCTGTAATTTAGTTTCGCGCGTTTCTTGAATTATACTTCTCCGCTAATATTTTCCACATCGTTTTTCACGCGGCAAACCCGTTGAACTCCTTGCAAAAGAGGATAACTCTGTGGAAAATGTGGAAAACTCTTTCCTTTACGGCCTCGAAACGGCATTCCTTTCAACAGAGAGTCGACGTTATTTAATTACGGATACTTGTTTCCAAACGCGGATATTCTTTGGGGATCGCCGTATCGAGGAGCGTTCAGATAAAAAAAAGAGCGCCTTCAAAGCAGATTTTTCCAGCTCCGCGCTGCATAGAATCGCTTTTTGCTCCGAATGCTAAAAACAAAATGCCGGTCTGTTCCGGCATGAAAGGAGGATAATAATATGGATACACTCGCACTCATACTCATCGTGATCGGCGCGCTCAACTGGGGCCTCGTCGGGATATTCCAGTTCGATCTTGTCGCCGCGATATTCGGAGGAATGAGCGGCGTTGTCTCGCGCATAATCTATACGTTGGTCGGGCTCGCCGGTATCTGGGGCATTACGATGCTCTTCCGCAGGCGCAATCGCGCGGGCATAATGAGCGAACATGAGGATTGACAAAGCAGCGGTTCGTTGAAACGAAGCGAAAAAGCACAGCCGGCTCAGCTCGGGACGCGATCCGTAAAAAGGCTGCTTTGAGACGGTGATCACCGGCTCAAAAGAAATCGAAACCGGCGTGACAGGTATTGTCACGCCGGTTTTGCCGTTCTTTTACGATCCCGGAAAAATATGCCGACGTCAGCCGAAGAAGCGGAGACCGGAATATCTCCCCCGCTATCGGGCTTTTATTCGTTCGCCGGGTTGCGGCAAGTCATATAAACCTTGTTGTTTTCCCGATCCACCCCGGTGATCAAAAACGCCGTCGGAGCTGAAACGACTTCATCCGGTTCATTTTGAACTTCCGGCAGCGGGCGTTATTACGCTTCCTGCTCGCTGTACTTTTTGATGATATTGATTATTATCTCCGTCGCGATATCCATGCCCTCGACGGTGATATGCTCATACGGGCCGTGATAAGCATAGCCGCCCGTGCCGAGGTTCGGGCAGGGCAGGCCCATGAAGCTGAGCCTTGCGCCGTCGGTGCCGCCTCGGATGGCCTCGGTCTCGGGCTCTATGCCGAGCTCGCGCACCGCCGCATAGGCGTTCTCGATAAGATGGAAGCAGGGCTTGATCTTTTCGATCATGTTCTGATACTGATCCTTGATCGTTACCTTTACGGTGCCGCTGCCGTATTTGGCGTTGAGCAGCTTTTCGATATGCAGGAGGGTCTCCTTACGGGCCTTCATGATCTCGCTGCTGTGATCGCGGAGGATGTAATCCATTTCAGCGTGCTCGGTGGTGCCGGAGATATCGCAGAGGTGGAAGAAGCCCTCGTACTTTTCGGTATCGCGCGGGGTCTGGCCGTAAGGCAGCATGTTCTCTATCTCGCAGGCGACGTGCAGGGCGTTGATCATTATGTCCTTCGCGGAGCCGGGATGCACGTTGAAACCGTTGATCTCGATATGCGCGGCGGCGGCGTTGAAGTTCTCATACTCGATGATGTTCTCCTGCCCGCCGTCGACGGTGTAGGCGAAATCCGCGCCGAAGCCCTCGACGTCGAAATGATCGGCTCCCCTGCCCACTTCCTCATCGGGAGTGAAGGAAACGAGTATCTTTCCGTGGGGCATATCGCCGTTTATGATACGCTCCGCGGCGGTCATGATCTCCGCGATGCCGGCCTTATCGTCGGCGCCAAGGAGGCTCGTACCGTCGGTGACGATGAGCGTGCGGCCCTTTAAGGAGGGCAGATGCGGGAATTCGGCGGGGCGAAGCACCCTGCCGCTTTCACCGAGCACGACCTCTCCCCCGTCGTAATCCTCTATGATGCGGGGATGCACGTTGTTTCCGTTGAAATCGGGCGCGGTATCCATATGCGCGATAAAGCCTATCGCGGGCTTATCCTCATAGCCGGGAGTCGCCGGGATGGAACCGTAAACGTAGCATTTATCGTCCACGCGGGCGTCTGCTATGCCGATCGCCTTCATCTCCTCAACGAGCAGCTTTGCAAGATCGAACTGCCTGGAGGAGGAAGGGACGGACTCGGAATCGTCGTCGGAGGTAGTGAACACCTTGACGTATTTCAATAATCTTTCAAAAGCTTTCATATGATCCCTCGTTTTCTAAAATGGGCGCTCCGCAAAACGGAGCGCCCTTTCGGTCGGCTTTATTACTCGTGATCTACCTTGTTCATGTGGAGGATGAGGTCGACGAGCTTGTTGGAATAACCCCACTCGTTATCGTACCAGGCGACGAGCTTTACGAAATGATCGTTCAGCATGATGCCTGCGCCCGCGTCGAAGATGGAGGTGCGGGGATCGGAGTAGAAGTCGCTGGAAACGACGGGCTCGTCGGTGTAGCCGATGATGCCCTTGAACTCCTCGGACTCGGAAGCGGCCTTCATGGCAGCCTTGATCTCTTCATAGGTGGTGGGCTTTGCGAGCGTGCAGGTCAGGTCGACGACGGAAACGTCGATGGTGGGAACCCTGAGGCTCATACCGGTCAGCTTGCCGTTGAGGGAGGGGATGACCTTACCTACGGCCTTGGCGGCGCCGGTGGAAGAGGGGATGATGTTGTGAGCCGCAGCACGGCCGCCGCGCCAATCCTTCTTGGAGGAACCGTCGACGGTGAGCTGAGTGGCGGTGATGGAATGAACGGTGGTCATGAGGCCCTCGACGATGCCGAAGTTATCGTTGATGACCTTGGCAAGAGGAGCGAGGCAGTTGGTGGTGCAGCTCGCATTGGAGACGACCTTCATATCGGGGGTGTAGGTCTTATGGTTGACGCCCATAACGAACATGGGAGCATCAGCGGAGGGAGCGGAAACGACGACCTTCTTGGCGCCGCCTACAAAGTGAGCGGAAGCCTTCTCGGTGGTGGTGAACTTACCGGTGGACTCAACAACGTACTCAGCGCCGCACTCCGCCCAGGGGATCTCCTTGGGATCCATGCAGTTGAAAACGTTGATGACTTCGCCGTTAACAACGAGCTTGCCGTCTTCTACCTTGACCTCGCCGTCGAACCTGCCGTGAACGGTATCGTACCTGAGCAGATAGGACATGTAGTCAACATCGAGGAACGGATCGTTGATGCCCGTAACGATGATGTCGGGATTCTTGATAGCCGCACGGAAAACAAGACGACCGATACGACCGAAACCGTTGATACCAACTTTTGCTGCCATGAGAAAATACCTCCGAAGTATAATTTTGATCTGTTCGTGATTGCCGCATTTATTAAAACGGGAGCCGTTCAGCGCCCATTCTGCGGCATTTTTATTATAACACCGCCGGCCGGAATAAACAACCCCATTCGGCGTTAAAAAATAATATAAATACTGAAAAAGAATGTCCCGGAAACGATAGAATACAGGGATGGATAAAACGACCGCGCCGCAAAGAAAAGGACCGGATAGATTTCCGGCCCCCAAATAAAGCTTTGACTATTCCTCCACCCTTTCGATATCGGCGCCGAGCGCCCTGAGCTTCTGCTCAAAATGCTCGTAGCCGCGGTCGATAAAGTGGATATTGCGCACGATGGTCGTGCCTTCGGCGGCAAGCGCCGCGATGATGAGCGCCGCGCCGGCCCTGAGATCGGTAGCGCGAACGTTCGCCCCGTATATCTTTTCAACGCCCTCGATGGTCGCCGTCCTGCCGTTTACGTTGATGGACGCGCCCATCCTTATAAGCTCGGGAACGTGGTTGAAGCGATCCTCGAATATGTTTTCTACGATGTAGCTGTTGCCCTTTGAGAGGGTCAGAAGCGCCATCATGGGCTGCTGGAGATCGGTCGGGAAGCCGGGATAAGGCAGAGTCTTTATGTTCACCGCGCGAAGCCTGTCGCCGCCCTGTACCTGAAGATAGAATTCGGACCCGTCGTCGCCCTCGGTTATATGGGCGCCGCATTCCATGAGCTTTGCGGAGATCGCCTCAAGATGAGTCGGTATGATATTGTTGATGACGACGTTGCCCTTTGTCGCGACCGCGGCTATCATGAACGTGCCGGCCTCGATCTGATCGGGGATTATCGCATAGCTGGTGCCGTGAAGCTGCTGCCTTCCGCGGATCCTGATAACGTCCGTACCTGCGCCCTTTATCGAAGCGCCCATCATATTGAGGAAGTTAGCAACGTCTACGACGTGGGGCTCCTTTGCGGCGTTGGTGATGACGGTCGTGCCCTCCGCGCGGCAGGCTGCAAGCATTATGTTGATGGTAGCCCCTACGCTTGCCATATCGAGATATATCTCCGCGCCGGTGAGCTTATCGGCATGGGCGTAGACTATGCCGTTTTTGATCTCGACATCCGCGCCCAACGCGCGCATGCCCTTGATATGAAAATCGATAGGACGGTTGCCGATGGAGCATCCGCCTGGCAGCGCGAGCGCCGCGTGACCGTATCGGCCGAGCATGGCGCCGAGCAGATAGTATGAAGCGCGCAGTTTTGAAACCATATCGAAGGTCACTTCATAATCGTTTATGGTGGTTGGATCTATGCGCATGCAGCCGTTATCGTTAAGATCGACGGAAGCGCCCATAAGACGGAGTATCTCCGTCAGAACGTGAACGTCCTCTATTATGGGCAGATTCTCGATAACGCAGGGCTGACCGGCCAGTATCGCCGCGGGAATAATCGCGAGCGCGGCGTTCTTCGCGCCGCTGATCGTGACCTGTCCCTCAAGCTGTTTCCCGCCGTTAATCCTGTAATATGCCATATATATACGAGCCCTTTAAAGGGCATCCTCCCGGTTTTTCAAATGAATATCTTAAAAATTATAACACATGGTATGGCTTTTCGTCAACCTTCAATATTGCGCAGCGGCAGCACCTTCAATGGATTATATGCCGTTCCCCTGACCCTTAATTCAAAATGAAGATGAGTGACGTAGTCGTCCGCGGTGACCCTTGCGATCGCCTGGCCCTTTTCCACCTTATCGCCTATTTTCACGCTTACGTCCGCGAGGCGCGCGTATCGGGTGGTGACCCCGTTTTCGTGCTCTATCTCGACCATCAGGCCGTATACGCCGCGTTCCATTACGGAAACGACCGTGCCCGCGCAGGCGGCGCGAACCTCCGTCTTTCCGGGAACGGCTATATCTATGCCGTGATGGAAGCCTTCATTATAGGGGCCGTAATAGGTTATGACCTTGCCGTTGACGGGCGGAGCGAAACCCAGCCCGACGGCCGCTTCGGGCGTGTTCCCGAAGGTGGGCGACAGCGCGTAATCCTTCGGGAAGACCCTGCCGCCGATCCTGACGTCGCCGTTTATGGGCTCTATCATAACGAATGATTCCACCTTGTACTTCTGCTGAACGACGCCGTTGATATAGACCACGGCGTAGGCGCTTCGCATGACGCCGTCCCTGCCGTAGAGCCTTGTGACCCTTACGCCCTTGGGGAGCTTGGTATCGACTATGACGGTATCCTTGTGCGAAAGCACGGTGTCTTCAAAGTAGGTGGCCTTGCTGATGAACCTCAGCGGAGTATCCTTGCCTGTTAGGAGCTCAAAAGCGCTCTCATAGGTGGTGGTCTTGACGTCGCCCGAGACCGTGATCAGCTCGACCTTTGTAACGAGTTCGGTAGAAGCGTCGGGAGGCAGCTCCCCTATTATCTCAAAATGGCGCTGCACGTCCCTGAGGAGCTCCTCCGCCGCCTGATAGCTGGCGACGACCGCGACGGTCTCGCCGTTGATCACGACCGCCGTCTTGGAAAAGGCGGGCGGCGTCGGCGAAGGCTCTGCGGGGGGCTCGGTCGGTTCCGGCGTAGGCTCGACGCAGGGCTCTTCGGTCGCTTCCGGCGTTGGCTCGGCAGTATCGATCAGGATCGCCGCGGACTTATCGGCGGGCTTTTCCCAGAACGCCCCCGCTGCGGCGATGCCGATAAGGGCCGCGATGAACACGAGCACCGCGATCCACACCCTGCTTCGCCTTTCCGGGGCTTCAAGCCTCTTTACCGTATGCTGTTGTCCGGGCAGCTCCTTATATTCCATTCCCTTGCCTTTTTTCGATCACGCCTGAGGTTTGTAACTGTCCTTAAGACCGACCGTGCGGTTGAACACGAGACCGTTTTCGCCGCTGTCGTAATCGGCGGTGAAATAGCCTACGCGCATGAACTGATACGGCACGCCGGGCTGAGCGTCCTTTAAGAACGGCTCGACGAAGCCGTGTTTTACCGAGATCGAATCGGGATCTATGCTTTCAAGGAGATGATCCATATCGATCTCGCTTTCCCTGAACAGGGGCTCGTAGATCCTGAATTCAGCGGGAAGAGCTGTGTCTGCGGGTACCCAATGGATGGTGCCCTTTACCTTGCGCGTACATTCGCCGCTGCGGCTCTCGGGATCGTACTCGGCGCGGATGAGAGTCACCCTGCCTTGCTCGTCCTGTTCCCATCCCGTGCACTTGACTATGTATGCGCCCTTGAGGCGAACCTCTCCTTCGGGCTTGAGCCTGAAGAACTTTTTGGGCGGATCGATCATGAAATCGTCGCGCTCGATATAGATCTCGCGGGAGAAGCCGACGGTATGGGAGCCCATATCCGCGGCCCCGTCGACCGGCAGATTGTCGATCTCGATATCCTCACGGCGGCCCTCTTCCCAGTTCTCGATAACGAGCTTGACGGGATCGGTGACGGCCATAGCGCGAACGGCGTTAAGATTAAGGTTTTCCCTGACGCAATGCTCCAGCATGGCGGCGTCCACAACGGAATCGGACTTGGCTACGCCTGCCCTTGCGAGGAAATCCTTGATCGCTTCCGCGGGATAGCCGCGGCGGCGCATGGCGCAGAGGGTGGGCATCCTCGGATCGTCCCAGCCCCTTACGGCGCCGGACTCCACCATCATGCGAAGGTAGCGCTTGCTCATGACGGTGTTGGTGATGTTAAGCCTTGCAAACTCGATCTGGCGGGGCTTATGCTCAAACTCGCATTGATCCACCACCCAGTTGTAAAGCGGCCTGTGCGCCTCGTATTCAAGGGAGCAGAGCGAATGGGTAACGCCCTCGATCGCATCCTGGATGGGGTGCGCAAAATCGTACATCGGGTAGATGCACCACTTGTCGCCCGTCTGATGATGCGAACGGTGCAGTATGCGGTAAAGCGCCGGATCGCGCATATTGATATTGGGAGAGGCCATATCGATCTTGGCGCGGAGAGTCCTCGCGCCATCGGGGAATTCGCCGTTCTTCATGCGCTCGAAAAGATCGAGGTTCTCCTCCACGGAACGGTCGCGGTAGGGGCTGTTGACGCCCGGCTCGGTGAGAGTGCCGCGGTATTCGCGGATCTGATCCTTATCGAGATCGCATACGTACGCGACTCCCTTTTTGATGAGCTTTACGGCAAGCTCATAGCATTTGTCGAAATAGTCGCTGCCGAAGCAGAGCTTATCCCAGTTGAAGCCCATCCACTTGATATCGTGCTTGATCGCCTCGACGAATTCAACGTCCTCCTTGACGGGATTGGTATCGTCAAAACGAAGATTGCAGGTGCCGCCGAATTTTTCCGCCATGGAGAAATCGACCCACATCGCCTTGACGTGCCCTATATGCAGATAGCCGTTCGGCTCGGGCGGAAAGCGCGTTTTGACAACGGGGTATTTTTCATAATCCTCGGCAATGAATTCTTCGATAAAGCTACGGGAGAGAGTATTCTCGTCCATAAATGAGCCTCCGTTTACAAAAATATTCACATTAAATTATCTTACAATACGGGCGTTATGTCAAGTACGAATTCACCGGGCCGCCTTTTTACGCGCCAAAAAGTTCATTATTCACTATATACAAATCCCGGCAGTTGTGATATAATCAAGCAAATAAAAGCCACGGAGGTCTATTGAAAATGAAGTGTCCCAAATGCGGTTTCGACTGCAAAGACAGCGATAAATTCTGTATTTCCTGCGGCGTCACGCTTTTGACAGAAGCCCCCGCAGAGGTAAGCGAAGTATCCGAGGCCGTTGAAAAGGCCGAAGAAGCAGCGGCCTGCGCCGCGGAAGAAGCCGTTGAAGAATGTGAGGCGACGGCAGCGGCTTTTGCGGCTCCCGTTGAGGCCGCCGCGGAGGAAGCGCCCGTTCAGCCTGCGCCCGTTCAGGAAGCGCCTGTTCAGCCCGCTCCCCAGCCTGCGCCTGCGCCCCAGCCCGTTTATCAGCAGCCTGCGCCCGCTCCCCAGCCTGCGCCCGCGCCCCAGCCCGTTTATCAGCAGCCTGCGCCCGCGCCCCAGCCCGTTTATCAGCAGCCTGCGCCCGCTCCCCAGCCCGCGCCCGAAGTGAAAGCGGCTCCGCGCGAGAAGGACGAGCCCAAGGAGAAGTCCGCCATTGGCAGGCTCGACAAGCCTTTGACCACGTGGGGATACATCTGGAGGATCATCCTCTTCTCCATCCCCGTGCTCAACATCATCCCCCTGTTTGCCCTCGCGTTTTCGAGCGGCATCAACAAGAACAGCAAGCGTTTTGCCTCCGCCGTGCTCATTTTGATGCTTATTGCGGTCGTGATCGGGCTCGCGGGGCTTGTGTATCTGCTCCTTACGAAGGATCCCTCCGCGATAGCAAACTACATCAACCGCGTTATCGACGCAGTAAAGATCAAATAAAAAAATGAAAAGCCTTTGGCGTTTTGCCAAAGGCTTTTTTCTTATTCGATCGGGCCGGCCGCGCTTGGATCGGGCCGTATGCCCGTCCATATGTAAAACGCCCGAAGCGCCTGGTAAAGCAGCATTTCGCGTCCGCCGAACGTCAGCGCGCCCATGCCCCGCGCGGCCTCAACGAGCCTTGTCGGGCCGTCAGTGCGATAGACCATATCGAATACCGCAAAAGGCGCGGCGGCTTTTAAAAACCCGAATCCTTCAAAGTCTCCCCTTCCCTCCATGCCAAGCGGCGTCGCATTGATAAAAACGTCGCAAGGAGGCAGCGCGGCGCAGCGCGGATCGAAAAGCACTTCGGGAAAGGCCGCAAAAGCGCCGTATCCCCTTACGAGGAGCGCGACCGAAGCGCCCGCGTTTTTGAGAGCGTAAGCGGCCGAGAGCGCCGCTCCGCCTCTTCCGAGTATCAGCACGTTTTTGCCGGACGGATCGACTCCTCCGGCGTTAAGCGCATCCGCAAGACCGGGTCCGTCGGTGTTATGGCCGATTAGATCGGCCCCCTTTCGCTCGACAATGTTGACCGCACCGATAAGCTCCGCTTGTGGGGAGAGGCCGTTAAGCATAGGCAAAATGGCGCGCTTATGGGGCATGGTGACGGCAAAACCGGAAAGACCTTCGACTTTTGAGCGAAGCGAAGCAAGCTCGCCGGCTGCGACCCGGAGCCTTGAAAAAATCCGCGTCGACGCCGTATGCCTCAAACAAAGCGTTATAGATCTCGGGCGAGCGGCTGTGTGAAACCGGATCGCCGATCACCGCGTAATGCAGCATGAGCTCACTTCCTTTCAATTCTATTATAGCACAAATCCGCGCGCTGTGGTATAATAAAAAAGCCGGCAAAAAAGCACGGCGATATCTTTCGGCCGAACGGCCGGGAAAGTGACGGATCGTAAATGAAGCTGCTTGTTTTGAACGGGCCGAATCTTAATATGACCGGCAAACGCGAGCCTGAGATCTACGGCACGCGGAGCCTTGACGAGATCGTATCAGGCCTCGTACGGTCGGCCGAGGAGATCGGGATCGGCGTCGATCACCTTCAGACCAATTATGAGGGCAGGCTGATAGACGCGATCCAGGAGGCTCCTGAGTATTACGACGGTATCCTCCTGAACGCGGGAGCGCTGACGCATTACTCCTATTCCCTGCGCGACGCGATCGCCTGCTGCCCCATCCCCGTCGGAGAGGTGCATATGAGCGACATAACAAAGCGCGAGCCGTTCCGCGCGGCGGACGTGATAGGCGAGGTTTGCGCTTTTTGCGTCATGGGATACGGAGAGGAAAGCTATTCCAGAGCGCTTTTGATGATGCGCGAGCTTTTAACGCGATAAAGCGCTGCGGTTTTTATTTCCCTTGCATGACAAAACGGCCGCCCGTTTAGGGGCGGCCGTTGTTGTTTACTCTTCAGAACCGGGAATTAGTCCTCTTTCTTGCGGAAGATGACGATGCCGGCGCCTGCAGCCATGGCGATCACGCCGAGGCCAACGAGGCTGGCGGTACCGGTGGGAGGCGGAGTGGGAGTGGTGCCTTCCTTAGGAGTTACGATACCGTTGTGAGCAACATACTCGATGGGCTGCTGGTTGGAAGCGCCAACGGGCATATAACCGAACTCGTTAACAACTACCTCGATGACGGTGGGAGCGTCGAAGTCATCGCATACCTTGAAGGTAAGGTTGGCGATAACGCCCTCAGCGGTCATGGGCTCGTCGGGCATTACAACACCGATGCGTACGGAACCGGGAACGGTCTCGTAATCAACGATGATGACAGCACCCTCAGCGCCGGTGAGAACGGGGCCGTTCTCAACGCCGACGATCGTGAGAACCTCAGGATCGTAGTTGAGGCAGATGTTCATGGTGTGAGCTTCATATTCGCCAGCAATGGAGAAGGGCAGAGTGATGGTCGCGCCGCCGGGAACGTTCTCCTGACCGCCCATGGTGAATACAACGGGCTCCGCGGGAATGACTTCAGCGGGGGTTACGACGCCGTCGGTGGACTCGTAATCGACCTCAATGGCCTCTTCCTCGGGAACGTAGTTGAACTCATTGATGATGACCTCGATCACGGTGGGAGCGTCAAAGTCTTCGGAAACGTTGAAGGTAACGCTTACGATGGTGCCTTCACCCTCCATGGGATCGGAAGGCATTACGAAGCCAAGACGAATGGAACCGGGAACGGTCTCAAAATCGATAACGGAGAATGCGTCATCGGGAATGGCATCGCCCATGGTAACATCAACGACTTCGAGAACGTTGGTGTCATACTCGAGCGAACCATAGAAGGTGTGCGCGGCATAATCGCCTTCAACGGTGAAGTCAAGGGTGATCTGGGAGCCGGGTTCAACGCCGTCCTTGCTCTCCATGGTGAAGACAGCGCCTTCAGTCACGGGGGGCTCGGTGGGATCTACGGGAGGATCGGTGGGATCCACGGGAGGATCGGTGGGATCTACGGGAGGCTCGGTGGGCGTAACCTCAGCAAGGTTGATAGCGCCGTTGGTGCCGACATAGGGGATGTCGGTGCCGATGGTCTCGCCGAGAGGCATATACTTGAACTCCTTGACAACGAGTTCAATGGGCTGGTTCTCTGTGCAGTTCTCGTTCACATGGAACTTGACGTTGCAGAGAGTGCCGTTGCCGGTCATGGGATCTTCGCTGATGATGATACCGAGCTTGGCAACGCCGGGGTTGGAAATATCTTTAACGATAAGCCAACCGAGGTCAGCAGCATCAGCGGGAATAAGGTCGCCGCTCTGGATGTCAGCCTTCTTCTCGATGGACAGGTTTTCGGGATCGTAGTGGAGCTCAATGGTGATGATATGAGCTTCATAATCGCCTTCGAGAGTTACGGGGACCATGACATCAGTACCGGGAGTCACATCATTCACAGTGGCCACTGTGAATGCTACCTCACCCTCAGCAGCCGCGGGGATGGCAACGAGCGCCACTACCATAGCTACCGAAATGAGGAGAGCGAGGAATTTCTTCATTTGGAATATACTCCTTCCTGAAAATTATTTTGTAACCGTACGCCGAATTGCGCGAATCGGGCATCAACCAGACACGCCCAATCCAACACGGGTACATAATTACGAGTACAATATACCACACATTCTTTTAACTTGCAATAGCCTATCTGCAACTATTTGAAAAAAATTTTGGAAAACGTATTTTTGCCGTCTTTTTAAAAGCAAAACGTACTAATAAATGCAGTTCGCGGCCGAAACAGCAGCCGATCGGCACAGTTGAAAATATTAGTACGCTTGTACGAATTTTGTCGTACAAGCGTACAAATATGGTCGTTTATTCTCCGGGGAAGCCTTCGGATCTTCTCAATTCACCCGTTTTAAGTATGAACAGCGCCTCCGCTCCCTCGATCCCGGATATCAGTTCGAGCCCTTTATCCGCATCGAGTATGTAGCAGGCTGTCGAAAGCGCGTCGGCATACGCGGCGCAGTATCCGCTGCCGTATGATACCGATACCGATACGGTCTCCGCGCCGATATTGGCGGGATACAGGGTATCCGGATCGATTATGTGCCCGTAATTCACTCCGTCGACGGTAAAGTATCTGATGTAGTTTCCGCTTGAAGAAAGCGCGGAATCGACGACGGGAACCGAAGCGGCGAAGCCTTCGGAATCGGGCATGTCAATACCGGCTACCCACGGGCTGCCGTCGGGCTTATTCCCGCTTGCAAGCACGGCGCCGCCGCAGTTGAGCATGAAAGCAAAGCCGAATCGCTTCAGCTCCTCCCCCACCTTGTCCGCGGCGAAGCCCTTTGCTATCGCGCCGACGTCGAGGCGCATCAGAGGATCCTCGATCAGCACGGTATCGTTTGCCGTATCCACCCTGAGGCGGGCGATATCGCAATGCTTTGCGGCCTCGCGCAGTTCTTCATCAGAGGGGATGCGCGCGCCGGCCTTATCACGCTCCGCGTCTTCCCTGCAGCCGTGCCACAGCGAGATCACGGCGCCGAGGGCTATATTGACCCTGCCGTTCGTCAGCCTTTCACATTCTATGCCGAGTTCAAGCAGTTCCGCTATCTCGTGAGGGACCTTGACGGTCTCCCCCGCAAGATCGTTTACCTTGGCAAGGTTTACCTCCCCCTCGTATTCGTTATAGATATCGAACAGCCTGTGATATCGGCGGAAGCCTTCTTCGAACACCTTTTTCGCCTCGTCGAACGCGCGGCTGTCCGTAGTGAACGCGGTAAAGGTCAATACGGTATCGAAGCAGTCGTAGATCACGTCGCTCCGCTTTTGATCGTTCACGCAGCCGGGAACGAAAGCGAGCAGGAGCGCCGCCGCAAGCAGCGCGGCCGCGATCCTCCCAAGCTTATTCTTCATGCGGAGCCTCCCCGTTTGAATTCGGGGCCGCCATGCAGGCAGCCCCGACGATCATTGTTCGTTCTTTCCCCGGTCCTTATCGCGCCCGCTCCCGGAATTCTTTCCGTAGGAGCCGTAACGCGAGTATGAACCGTATCTGGAATACGAGCCGTATCTTGAATACGAACCGTACCTGGAGTACGAGCCGTATTTGGAATACCTGCCGTATCTTGAATAGCGGCCGTACCTTGAATACCTGCCGTATCTCGAATAGCGGCCGTACCTTGAATACCTGCCGTATCTCGAATAGCGGCTGTATGCGCCGTATGAGTAGCCGCCGCCGGCGTCTGCGCTGTTGAGCACGTAGCCGAGGAACACCGCTTTCCCGTTGGAAAGGTGATTGAGCCCGTCGAAAATGCGGCTCTTCCTCGTGAAATCCTGCCTGATAACGTAGATCACGCCGTCTGCGATGTTGGAAAGCACCACCGCGTCGGCTATGACCGAGGCGGGCGGAGAGTCGATCACGATGTAATCCGCCCTCTGCTTCAGATCGTTTATCAGCTCCTCCATCCTCTCGGTGCCTAGAAGCTCGGCAGCGTCGTCGGAGGGGGTCTTGCCGTTTATGACTATGAGGTTCTCAAACGGCTCGTTGATGATATCGTCTGCGCCGACGAGCCCGTTGAGGTATTCGGCGATGCCGGCCTGCTTCTGAACAGTCAGGTCGCCGAGATCGGACGGCTTGCGGATATCGCAGTCGATCAGGGCGGCGCGTTTGCCGGAAAGCGCGATGGACATGGCGAGGTTGGCTGCGACGGTGGTCTTGCCCTCGCTCGGCATGGAGCTCGCAACGAGCAGCACCTTCAAGCCGTTCTCCTCGCATTGTTTCAGAGTGCGGGAGCGCACGAGCCTTATGGCGTCCGCAAATCCCTTGGAGGTATCCTCCTTGGTTATCTCGATCATGGTCTTGTCGCCGCGGCGCTTCTTTCCGATATAGGGCACTACTCCGAGGCACGGGATGTTGAGCATGCGCTTGAGCTCGTCCGCATCCTTTACGGTAGACCTTGAAAGCGAAGCTATCGCGATCACGACGAGACCCGCGGCAACGCCGATTATGACGCCCTTGAGCAGTTCGTTCTTATAAGATATGGTATTGGAGGGCTTTTCGGGCAGCTCCGGCTCGGAAATAAGCGAAATGGAGGTGTTGCCGATGACGTAATCCGCCACCCTCGGATAATTGTCGATAGCGGACTTGAGCACGTTTACCGACATCTGCGGCGTGCGCGAAGAAACGTTTATGGTAAAGAGGTTCGTTTCGCCAACGGGCTCCGCGGTGATATCGGCCGGGATCCTGTTGAGGCCGAGATCCTGCTGGATCAGGTTAATGAGCACGTCGCTGTTGAATATGTACGGGAACGTTTCGGAAAGCTGCTTGGCCAGATTGACGTTGTACGTCGCGCTGGTGCGCGCGGCGGTATCGCTCACGTTCACGGTAAAAGTCGCCGAGGCGTCATAAACGGGATTGAACAGCGCTCTCGCCCTTATGCAGAACAGCGCGCTGAAAATGATCGAGAATATTACGGGAAGCAGATACAGCCGTTTGAAAGCGTTGAAGAATTCCTGCATCACGTCGACAAGGCCGCGGGGTTTTACGGAAGCGGTATCGCCCGCCGCCCATGCGCGGTGCGAATAGCCCTCGTTTTCGCGCTCGTCGGTCTCCTCCGGCCGATCCTCCGTTTCGGCGGCCTTCGCCGTTTCCGGCCTTGAAGCGTAACCGCGGCGGGAGGAGCCGCCGGATCTGCTCCTTGCGTATTCCTCATAGCTGGAATCGGACTCGGAATTCAAGAACTCCAGAGGATATACGTTGTTGAATATGCAGCCTATTATGTCAACGCCGCTCTGCCTGATGGAATCGAGGCACTCGTTGATGCGCTTTGCCCTCGTGCCGCCCTGCTTTATTACAAGAAGCATGCAGTCGGATATCTCGGCAAAACATTCTGCGTCGGTAGCAAGCGCGACGGGAGGAGTATCTATAATGATGTAATCGAAGTATTCCTTAGCCCTGCCGATAAAATCGCGCATCTCCGCGGAGGAGATTATTTCGGTGGAATTGGGGAGCGAGGTCTTGCTGAGCAGCAGGCTCAGATTGGGAAGCCCGTCAAGCTTTGGGATATCCTCCATTTCGGTATCGCTGACGATCACCTCGTTCAGCGACATGCCGCGCCTTATCCTTGTGGAAAGCACCTTGTAAACGGCGGGCTTCAGCATATCGCCGTCGATCAGGAGCACTTTCTTGTTGTTTAACGCAAGGATTATCGCGGTGTTGGCGGCGGAAGTGGTTTTGCCCTCGTTCTCCAGCGCGGAGGAGACCATCAGCACCTTATGCCCCTTCTGCTTCATTATGTATTCGAGGCGGGTGCGGAACAGCCTGTACGTTTCAGCAAAGCGGAAGCTCGTCGTGGGATTGGTTACGAGCATGCTCGTCTTCATTCCCATGAGCCTTGCTCTGAGCGAAAGATTCTTCCTTTCATGATAGATGGTCGCAAGGGGCGGACAATCCACCCTTGAAGTGAGCTCTCCCTCGGTCATTATCTTATCGTTCATCACGGCGGCGACTACGAGCAGCGCGATGATGCCGACGGCCGAAATGCCCATGTAGGCAACGACCTTTTTAAGACGGCTGAGCTTATGCACGGGCTGGGTGGGAACCGTGGGCGCCTTCAGAACGTCGAGCACGGCGCTGCCGAGCACCTTATCGGAAACGACGTGATGATACTTTATTATGCCGTTCATCTCGTCAAAGGCGAGCTGCGGCGAGGATGCGGTAACGCCAATCTGGATGAGGTTGGTGTTTTCAATGCTCTTTGCCTCCACCTTGCCGGAGAAGGATTCCATACCGAGAGAATCCGCTATCTTCTGCTGAAGAGCGGGCGTTTCCAGAACGTATTGGAATCTGTCCGCGAGCTTGGAGGCTATGACGAGATTCGAATAGACGGGATCGTTGCCTCCGTCCTTGCTGGAAACGACGAAGGTGGCCCCCGCGTAATAAGTCGGCCTGTATCTTTCGGAAATGAATATGTAGGATACCATCGCGGTGATTATGCAGCCGATGAGGATTATCCACCAGTTGCGTATCACGTTGAAGAGTATGACTTCGATATTGACGTTCTTTTCGCCGGAGCTGCTGCGCCCGGAAGCGGGAGCAGCGGTTTCTTTATTATAACCTGCCATCAGCGCTCCACCTCCGTTACGATCACCATCATGGTGCAGTAGCCGACGTACTCTCCCCTGTTATCGCATGAGAAGCGCACGGTATAAACGCCCGGCGTGGAATAATCCACATCGGAATCATCAACGGTAATGCTGCCCGCCTTGTATTCGGAAAGCGCGTAATAAACGCCGTTCAGCGAGATACCGGAAACGTAATTGACCGGATCGGCATACCCGTAGCGATCGACGTAGATGAGATAGTCGCTCAGCTTTATTACCGGGATCGTCCTCGTTTCGGTATAGGTGCGCTCATAGACCTCTACGTTCGCCCGCAGCACGGAGATAACGCCCATGCTGTTGGTGACCTTGAACTCCACCTCGTGAGTGCCCATGGCGGTGATATCGTCGTTGGGATCGACAAGGCTCATCTTGACCCTGTCTGAAATATCGCCGTCAACGCAGTCGTATGCGCCGACGCAGTTTAGCGGGTTGAAATTGCCCGAATAATTGAATTCAAGGGGCGCCTTTATGGTGAACCTGGGCGGAACGTAATCGGTGAGGAAGAGATGCCTCGTTATCTTCGATACGTTGTTATCCGAATCAAAAGCGGCGTAGGTGATTATACAATGGCCCTCGTCAACGAACTGCGAAACGCTTTCGACGACGATGCTCGGCGTGATGTCGCCATCCTCAACGTCCATAGCGGTGACGTCCCTCAGCAGGATGCTGTTGTCGGAGAGGCTCTCGACGCTGACGGAAATGCTTTCGGAGGGACAGATAATAGCCGGCTTATTGTTGCTGTTCTTGAACCTTTCCTGCCAGATATAGATAACGAAAACAGCCGTGACCACAGCAAGCACGGTCAACAGGAACTTCAGTATGCTCCTCTGCGTTTTTTTCATCGCCGCTCCATCGCCCGTCGGGGCAAAGCCTTTCATTTCGATCGCGATACTCCGGCCGATCGATAAGGGTCGGGATCGCTTCAATTTATTATTTTAACATATTATTGCGTTTGTGTCCACATAAATATATCGCGGCACGGCGTTTACCGCTCCGGCACGATATCCACGCACACTATCTCGCAGGGGTCGTTCAGGCGGAAAAGGATCGCCTCGTGACCGAGCCCCGCGCCGATTATCATTTTCGCGCTGCCCATATCCTTCATGCCCCTGTCGAGCTTGGGGAAGAACCCCTGGCGCGGAAGGTACGGCGCGCCTATCAACGGAAGCTGCCAGAGCCCGCCGTGCGTATGCCCCGAAAGCACAAGATCGCAGTCCCAGTTTTCGAACTGCTCGCTGCGGTTCTCAGAGTAGTAATCGGAAGGGATATGGCACAGCAGCAGCTTAAACGATCCCGTATCGCAGAATTCGCGCATGAAACGGTAGCTGCCGTATTGCTCGTATTCTTCCTGAGGCTGCCAATGGTTGAAGCAGTATTCGCTGACTCCGCCTATCCTTACGGTCTCCCCGTGCGCGGAGATATCCGCATATTCGCGTTCGAGCACGACGGCGCCGGCTGCGCGGTAATCGTTCAAAAGACCGGGGCCGTATGAACTGACGTACTCCTTTTCATGATTGCCGAGTGAAACGAATACGGGCGCGATCCCGGCGAGCTTTCTAATCAGATCTATGCCGATCGAAGCCTCGTCGCCCCGGGCGTTGGACGAGACCATATCCCCGACGCAGACTATCACGTCCGGCGTAAGCCCGGATACCGCTTCGATCAGTTTTGAGTTTCCCTCGCCGAATTCGCTCTCGTGCAGATCGGAAAGCATCACTATCCTGACCGGCGACGAGACCTTATCCGATCCGATCGTGTATTCATGCACGATAAAATACCGGGAGCAGCGGTATGAATCGAGCGCGGCGGCGATCAGTATGAAAGCCGCGAACATCACCGCGGCGCAAATCGCGCGGCGGCGGTTTTCCGCCCTTTCTTCGGGAAGCCTGTTCCTCTTGGTTTCGGCTCTTCGCGCCATTCTTTCAGTCTTCCTCCCCGCAGCCGAGCAGGTATTCCTGCAGCTCCTTCATAGAATCCGCCACGAAGACCGGCCCGCGGCCTTTATACGCGGGTATTTCCACGCCCTTTTTGAATCCGAAGCCGAAAGTAACGGCGATAAAATCCGTTCCGGCGTCTACGGCGCCGATGAGATCCCCCATGGTATCCCCGACGTAAACCGAGCTTTCCGGGCTTGACGAAAGCTTGTTGAGACATTCGGAAACGATCTGAGATTTGGTCTTGGACGTTCTGCTCGTATCGCCGCAGACAGCGCGCAGATAGGGAGCTATATCGAAGTTTTCAAGGATCTTCACCCCGTAATCCTCGCGCTTGAAGGTTGCGACTCCGAGCTTAACGCCGTTTTCCTTCAAGGCTTCGAGCAGATCGAACAGCCCGTCGTAAGGGCGGGCGATCATCATGTACTCATCCGCATAGTAGCGGCGGAAAACGTCGGTCGCGTACTCTCCCCCGTCCTTATCGAGGCCGAAGGTCTCGCTCATGCTCCTGGACATGGGCGGCCCGATGAAAGTGCGCAGCTTTTCATCGCTCGGCATGGGATAACCGAGTTCGCGCACGGCGGCCTTTACCGCGCCGATTATGCCTCCACCGGTATCGAGGAGCGTCCCGTCGAGATCGAACGCAGCGGTCGAATAACGCGGACGCATCAGTATTTCCTCCAGGTCATCCTGTTTACTATACCGACGTAGCTCTGAATGATCTTGACGACCTTGGTGCTGACGTTCGCATCCGAATAATCGGAAACGGAAGCGCCGTCGTCGCCGTTTTGATGCATGGCTACCGCAAGATCGACCGCCTGGAGTACCTGCTCCGCGGTGATGCAGCCTATTATGAAATTGCCCTTTTCAAGGGACTCGGGGCGCTCCGTCGAAGTCCTTATCGACACCGCCGGGAATTTGAAATAATCCGCTTCCTCGGGGATCGTGCCGCTGTCGCTGACTACGCAGTAGGCGTTTTTCTGCAGGCAGTTGTAATCCGCAAAGCCGAACGGTTCGAGCGAGCGAACGTTCGGATGGAACACGAAGCCGCGCTGCTCTATGAATTTGCGGCTCCTCGGGTGGGTCGAATAGATAACGGGCATGGAGTAAGTCCCTGCCATGGCGTTGACCGCGTTCATGAGCTCGAAGAAGTTCTTTTCGTTATCTATATTCTCCTCACGGTGAGCGGAGAGCAGTATGTATCCGCCCCTTTCAAGGCCGAGGCGTTCCAGAACGCCGCTGTTTTCAATGCGGTCGATATTGGCGTCGAGCACCTCGCGCATGGGGGAACCCACAACGTATATCTGCTCTTTTTTAACTCCCTCCGAAAGAAGATAGCGCCTTGCGTGCTCGGTATAGCAGAGGTTCACGTCGCTGGTATGGTCGACGATCCTGCGGTTGATCTCCTCCGGAAGGTTCTCGTCAAAGCAGCGGTTGCCGGCTTCAAGATGGAATACGGGTATCTTAAGGCGCTTTGCGGGGATCACCGAGAGGCAGGAATTGGTATCGCCGAGCACGAGCACGGCGTCCGGCTTTTCTTCGAGCATTATCTCATAGGAGCGCGAGATCACGTTCCCGAGCGTACGGCCGAGGTTTTCTCCGGCTACTCCGAGATAGTGATCCGGCTCCCTGAGGCCGAACTCCTCAAAGAATACCTGATTGAGATTGCGATCCCAGTTCTGCCCGGTATGCACCATGACGTGATTGAAATACTCATCGCATTTTTTCAGTATGCAGGAGAGTCTTATTATCTCCGGCCTCGTTCCGAATACGGTCATCAGTTTAATGCGGCTCATGTTTTCCTCCTGTTTATACGGTCTCGAAGAATGTATCGGGTCTGTCGGGATCGAAGAGCTCGTTCGCCCAGATAATGAATACCAGATCCTCTTCCCCGGTGTTGGTTATCGAATGAGTGAAGCCGGGGAGCATATCGACGGCGCAAACAGCCTTGCCGCCGACCTCTATCCTCGTTATTTTGCCGGAATCGATCCTGCGCTCCTCTATCACTCCGCTGCCGGATACGACTATGAATCTTTCCGTCTTGGTGTGATGCCAATGGTTGCCCTTAGTGCAGCCCGGCCTGCATACGTTTACGGATATCTGCCCGTCGTGCGGGAGCTTCAAAAGCTCCGTAAAGCTGCCGCGTTCATCGGATCTGGTCACGGCTTCCACCGCTGCCTCCTCCGCGGGAACGTATGAAAGATACGTTGAATAAAGCTTTTTTACGAACGGATCCGAAACGTCCGGAACGCGGAGCGCCGCGCGGTCTTCCCTGAATGAGCTGATAAGCCGCGCGAGCCTGCCGAGGCTGACTTCGTACACCGTGCTCAACTGCTGACGGCCCGGCTGCCTTTGCCCGGCGGCGCACTCTATGATCGCTTCGACGACGTCGTCTATGTAGGCGAGCGTAAGCAGTTTGCTCTCGTCATCCACCCTTATGGGCAGCCCGTTCGCGATATTGCTGCAGAAGGTGGCCACCACGCTGTTGTAGTTCGGGCGGCACCATTTACCGAAAAGATTCGGGAAGCGGAAAATGAAGACTTCGGCTCCGGTTTTTTCGGAATACTCCATGACCGCATTTTCCGCCGCGAGCTTGCTCCTGCCGTAAGGATTATCGAGCTCCGCCTGTATCGAGCTCGAAAGGATCAGCGGACACGGGGTTTTGCTCTTTGAAAGCAGCCCAGTCAGCTCCCTTGCAAAGCCCGCGTTGCCCTCCATGAACTCACGTTCATCTTTCGGGCGGTTGACCCCGGCGAGATTGACGACGATATCCGCCTCTTCGCAGTATGCCCGAAGGGTCTCTTCGGTATCGTCCGCGTCACAGCGCAGCAGCTCGACAGGCATTTCAAGCGGATGCTTTCGCCTTTTTCCCGAAGCGATGTTCATCAGCTCCGCGGAAAGATTCTTCCCGACGAAGCCCTTCGCTCCCGTTACGAGTATTTTCATTGAGCCCTATGACCTCCTTAAAGAATGATTGCCGCGGCAGTAATGCCGATAATGTATTGACTTGGCAACAGAAGCATTGTATAATCACTCTATATCACGCATCTGTAGCCTGATTTGTTGTTATTGGCAACAATCACGGTTCCCGGTGCTCTGAAGAGGGGAAACACCGTGAAAAGATTTTCGATCGACCGGTTCCGCGAAACGGTAGTATCAAGGCGAAAAGCCAATAAAATGACCCAGGCGGAGCTTTCCGCCGCAACGGGGATAAACCGTTCCATGCTGAGCAGGATGGAATCCGGCGATTACGAGCCCTCCATTTCCCAGCTTGAAACGCTTGCAAACGCTCTGGGGTTCGATCCCGCGGCGCTTTTCGAGGCCGGATCCGTTCCCTCCGCGCCTTATGAGAGAAGACTCAATATCGCCGTTGCCGGCATGGGCTACGTCGGGCTCTCGCTCGCGGTGCTGCTTGCAGGCGCACACGACGTGACCGTTGTCGAGATACTGCCCGAAAAGGTGGAAAAGCTGAACCGCCTTATCTCCCCGATACATGACGAATACATCGAAAAGTATCTGTGCGAGGCTGCCTCGGGTGAGAGGGAGCTGCATCTTCGCGCCGTTTGCGAAGGGGCGTCCGCTTACGAGAAAGCGGATCTTGTTATCGTTTCCACCCCCACGAATTACGATCCGAAGCTTAATTGCTTCGACTGCTCCTCGGTGGAGGCCGTGCTTGACGAAGTCGTTTCGGCCCGCCGTGAGAGCGATATGCCCGTTTTGGTGATCAAATCGACCGTTCCGGTCGGCTATACCGCAAGGATACGGAAGCGGTATCCCGGGTTGCCGATACTGTTCAGCCCCGAATTCCTGAGGGAATCCATGGCTCTTTACGATAATCTCCACCCTTCGAGGATAATCGTCGGCGCAGAGCCGGAAGACGCTTCGAAGGCCCGCGAATTCGCGGAGCTTTTAAGGGCCTGCGCTTTAAAGCGCGACGTTGAAACGCTCATAACCGGCACTTCGGAAGCGGAGGCCGTAAAGCTTTTCGTCAACACCTATCTGGCGCTGAGGATATCCTACTTCAACGAGCTCGACACGTACGCCGAGGTCAAGGGCCTCGATACCGAATCGATCATCAAAGGGGTGTGCCTCGATCCGCGCGTGGGCGATCATTACAACAACCCTTCGTTCGGATACGGCGGATACTGCCTCCCGAAGGATACCAAGCAGCTCCTCGCCAATTACGGCACCGTTCCGGAAACGCTTATACGCGCCATTGTCGACAGCAACCGTACGAGGAAGGATTATATCGCCGACCGGGTGCTGGAGCTTGCCGGGGCTTACGGCAACAGCGAATCCTACTCCACCGAGAAGGAACGGCTGCAGCAGGGAGTCACCGTAGGCGTTTTCAGGCTGACCATGAAGGCCAATTCCGATAATTTCCGCCAGTCTTCCGTCCAGGGAGTGATAAAGCGGATCAAGGCCAAGGGCGCGAAGGTGATCGTTTACGAGCCCCTGCTTGAGGACGGGAGCACGTTCTTCGGCAGCCCGGTAGTAAACGATATCGACAGGTTCCGCAAAAGCTGCGGCCTCATCATAGCCAACAGATACGATCCCCTGCTCGACTGCGTAGCCGAGAAGGTCTATACCAGGGATCTGTTCAGGAGGGACTGATCATGAAAAAGCAAACCGTCCGCCTTGAAGGAAAGACCGTGCTCGTGACCGGCTCGCCCGGGTTCATAGGAGCGAATCTTGTAATAAGGCTCCTGAAAGAAATGGGCTCCGGAACGGTGATCAGTCTGGACGACATGAACGATTACTATGACGTCGGGCTGAAGGAGCACCGCCTCCGCCTCATCAACGAAGCGGCGTCCGCTTCCGGAGCGAAGCACGTTTTCGTGCGGGCATCCATAGCGGAAGCAGACAAGCTGGCGGAAGTATTCGACGAATACCGCCCCTCAGTTGTTGTGAACCTTGCCGCGCAGGCGGGAGTGAGGTATTCTATTGAGCATCCCGAAAAATACATCGAAAGCAATGTGATCGGGTTTTTCAACATCCTCGAAGCATGCCGCAGACACCCCGTGGAGCACCTTGTTTACGCTTCTTCAAGCTCCGTTTACGGCGCGGATTCGGAGGTGCCTTTCAGCACGGAGGACAGCGCCGACAGGCCCGTATCCCTTTACGCCGCCACGAAGAGGAGCGACGAGCTTCTGGCGTACAGCTATTCGAAGCTTTACGATATCCCCGTGACCGGACTGCGCTTCTTTACCGTTTACGGCCCCGCGGGCAGGCCCGATATGTTTTACTTTTCCGCCGCGAAGACGCTTGAAGCCGGAGGGCGCATACGGGTTTTCAATTACGGGAACTGTATGCGCGACTTCACTTATATCGACGACGTGACCGAAGGCGTTGTGCTCGTGATGCAGGGCGCTCCCGAAAGGAAGCGCGGAGCGGACGGGCTGCCGGAGGCGCCGTATGCGATCTACAACATCGGCGGCGGGAGGCCGGAAAACCTCAATGAGTTTATCTCCGTGCTTCACCGCGAGCTTAAAAGCTGCGGAGTGCTGCCGGAGGATCATTCGCTCGAGGATCACGTTGAGCTCGTCGGTATGCAGCCGGGTGACGTTCCCGTGACGTACGCCGACTGCGGCGGGCTGGAGCGCGATTTCGGATTCAGACCGGGCATAAGCATTGAAACGGGATTAAAGCGCTTTGCCCGCTGGTACGCGGATCATTACAGGCGCTGACGGACGTACTCCGCGGTAAGGAGCTTTGCTTTGATCTCCTCAACGCCTAAAAGCTTCGTATTGTGGGAAGTATAGCTCTCCCCCGCGGCCGAAACGTCCGCGCCCTTTGAGAAGAACTTATCGTAATTGAGATCACGGTTGTCCGCGCTGACCCGGAAGTAGCCGCCGAGATCCTCCGCCCTGAGGCTCTCCTCTGCGGTCATAAGGGTCTCGAAAAGCTTTTCGCCGTGGCGCGTTCCGATCACGTTGACGCCCGTATCTCCAAACAGCTCACGCACAGCATCAGCGAGGTCTCCTATAGTGGAGGCCTCCGATTTTTGTATAAAGAGATCTCCGGGCCTCGCGTTGGCGAATGCGAATTTCACCAGCTCGACGGCCTCGTCGAGATTCATCAGGAACCTGGTCATTTTGGGATCGGTTACGGTTATCGGACGGCCGGCCTTTATCTGGTCGATGAAAAGAGGGATCACCGACCCGCGCGAGCACATCACGTTGCCGTACCTGGTGCAGCAGATGAGGGTCTTGCCCCTTTCGGCGGCGACCCTGGCGTTGGCGTACGCCACGCGCTCCATCATGGCCTTTGAAATGCCCATGGCGTTTATGGGGTAGGCGGCCTTATCGGTGGAAAGGCAGACGACCTTTTTCACCCCCGCGTCCATCGCCGCCCGGAGCACGTTATCCGTGCCTTCGACGTTGGTTTTGAACGCCTGCATCGGGAAGAATTCACATGAGGGCACCTGCTTTAAGGCGGCGGCGTGGAACACGAAATCCACTCCCTGCATCGCGTCGCTGATGGAGCGCGGATCGCGCACGTCGCCGATATGGAATTTCACCTTGCCGGCATAGTCGGGATATGCGGATTGAAGCTCGTGACGCATATCATCCTGCTTTTTCTCATCCCGCGAGAATATGCGTATCTCTCCGACGTCGCCCGGGAGGGTGCTTTTAAGCATCGCGTTGCCGAACGAGCCCGTTCCCCCCGTTATCAAAAGCACAGCACCGTTTAATAATGACATATCATTTCACCTTCCTGTTTTCGGATCCCGGAACGCCCGATCTTGAAGCAAATCGGTAGTTCCTTAAAGTTGTGTACAGCGTTTTGAATTCCTCGCTCCCGCGGAACACGAGCAGCAGTACCGCCGGAACGCTGATCCCGCAGATCGCCGTATGGACGAGCGCCGACCAGATCCCCCTGCCCGTAAAGAATACTGAGCAGACGTAAAGATCGCCTGCGCAAACGAGCGCTATCACGATCAGATAGAACAGATTCCTTGCATAGTAAGCCCAGACCGGCTTGTATCCGTTGAAGCTGTATTTGTGGATCAGGATGGGATCGATCAGGATATTCGAGCAGACGGTGGCGATTATCGTCCCCGCTACTACGCCGTTCACGCCCCAGAACGTTGCAAGCACGATCGAGGCGATCACGTTTATTACCGCGCCGATGAGCGGTCTGAACCACATCTTTTTGAATATCCCGCTCACGTCGATTATCTGAGAGAGGGCGAGCCTCATACCGTCAACGACCAGCTCCGCTCCAACCAGCAGCGGGAGCGGCTGCGGCAGCACGTACGCGGAGCCTATCCAGCATTCGATGAGCTCGTTGCCCACAGCGGCTACGCAGACGCCCGCCGTGCCGTACATGAGCGCGGTCAGAAAGCCGACCGTCTTGAAAAAGCGGTACTTGCGCTCCATACTGTCCGAAGCGAACATATCCCCGAGGCTTGCCTTGACCGCCCTCAAAAGCACGCGAAGCAGCTTATAAAGCGCGCTGTGAATGGCAAGATAGTTGGAGTAGAGGCCTACCATGGCGAGCCCGATCATGGTGCTGAGCACGATGTTGTCCGTCGCTCTCAATACGACCACGTTCACCTTGTCTACGAGCAGCGCGGCGCAGTCCTTATAAAGGTCGCGCTTTTCCCCGCGCGAGAGCCTTGTGGGCTCCTTTTTGAAATACTGCGGGAAGCGCTTGGTGGCTATGGCGGCGTTGGCGAGGTTCTGGATGACGTACGTTATCAGCACCGCGATTATGTATGCGATAAAGCTGCGGAAGAGCACGAGCGAAAGTATCTTCGCGACGCAGCCGAATACCGCAACGGCATACCCGACAAGCTCCAGCAGGTACTGCTTCTGCTTCGTTTTGACCACTATGCTCCTGTAAGCCATGAAGAGATACGTGGAAACGTTCTGAAGCAGGAACAGTACGAATATCAGCACGGCGTTGATGCCGAGCCCGCTGAGCGAATCGTAATCCTTTATGAGATACCGCAAAAACGGTATCAGCGCAAGGCCCGCCGCCAGCATGAACATGCCGACGAAGCAGTACACGTTGCGGAAGAACACCACGTACTGCCTGACCTTTACGTCGTCATGCTCCGCCATGGGCTTGTAGAGCTTGAAGCTGATGGCGGTATCAAAGCCGAGCTCGGCAAGCGAGAGCATAGTGAGGATATCCCCGAAGAGCCCGCTGATGCCGAGGTATTCTGCGCCGAGTATCTTTATAAACACCGTCCTGCTGACGAAGTTCAAAAGGACGACGAGTATCTGTCCGCCGATGCCGGTGAAAAAATTCAGTATTGAGTTTTTAGTCCTTGACTCGCCGGACATAGTTTTTTTAACGGTTCCTTATTCTCTCCGCCGCGCTCATCTTGCAAAGAGCGCTTTGACGAGGTATTTGATATTTCCCAGGATATTGAACGGTTTTTTACGCGCGCAGCCGCGCCAGACGCAGAGCGCTTTTTTGCTTTCGCCCTTCGCGCGGTAAAGCGGAACGAGCTTCATGCCGCGTATCCACGCAGCGTCGGGATGGGCCTCGAGATAATCGGCGTTTTTGAGATTCAGCCGCTCGAGCCCGGCTATGCGCTTATCGACGTTGGCGCTGATGCGCTCTCCCGAATGGACGTGATACCTTGTCAGGCACTCCCCTGTACATTCGAACCCGCCCGTTTCGGCAAGGCGCAGCCAAACGTCGTAATCCTGGGCGGAGCGCATTTCGGTATCGAAGCCGCCTATCGATATAAGCGCGTCCCTTCTTATAAGAGGGAACGAAGTCGACCCGATGAAATTGTTTTTTATGAGGGCGTCGTACACCCTGCCGCGGTGAAGCTCATGCTTCCTTGCGAACTCCTTGCCCGTATCGTCGTTGACTTCGATACTCGCGCAGTATGCGAGCACCGCGCCGTTTTCGAGCAGCGGCAGCATACGCGCGGTCTTATCGGGCAGCCACTCGTCGTCGTCGTCGAGGAAGGCGACGAATTCGCCCTTTGCGGCTTTAAGGCCCGTATTCCTCGCGGCGCATGCGCCGGAGTTTTTCCCGTGCGGGATATAGACGACAGGCCTGCCGGTATCCTCCCCCGCGCGGCGTGCCAAAAGCTCCACTTCGCCGCGGCGCGGATAATCCGCCGGACTGTCGTCCACAACGATGATCTCCATATTCGGATAGGTCTGACCGGTCATGCTTTTGAGCGCCCGGGCAACGGTCTCGGGCTCCCTTCTGCAGGTGGTCAGGATCGCAGATACGAGTTTCACGGTAACCTCATTTTTCAAGTCTGTCGGATACGGCGCGGAGTATCAGCTCCCTGTGCGCCTCGTCCTCGAAAAAGTTTTTCCAGGCGAGCATGGTCTTTTCATTCGCCCTGCGCTTTAAAAGGAGCCTGTCCGGCAGCCCTTTGAAGAGCTTATTCAGCGCCCTGTGAAGGAGGCCGTTTCCCCTGCCGGTCATGCATTTAAAATAGTGTGCGAAGTTCTCTTCGGCACAGGCGGAATAGAGTTTTTCAACGGTCTTTTGATCCTTTATCCGCTCCGAAGCGGCGCCGAAGGCTTCAAGTATGCGCTCCTTATGCGCGCCTTCAGCCGCGGCAACGCCTATATCCTTCCTGTAATACGGGATGAAGTCGGCGTTCATGCTCTGCTTGGTAATATCGAGCACGATCAGCAGCCCCTCGTAATCCCTCCCGTCGGAATGGTCGAAGATAAAATCGCCCTGCCCGTAGACTATGAGCGAGCCCTCATATTCCTCTTTGCAGCCGATACAATGGCTGTGCTGGCAGATGACCGCGTCCGCCCCTGCGCGGCAGAGCGAACGGCAGGCGTTCATGAGCCCGGGGGAAGGATAGCGGTAAAGCTCCTTGCCGCCGTGATAGAGCACTATCACCCGGTCGCAGGAGGCTTTCAATTCCTTGACGCTCTGCGGCGTGAGCACCGGATCGTAAGGCGCGGCGCCCGGAGTCGAATCGGAGGCAATAGAGAATTCATGCTCCGCGCATCCGATGAAGCCGACCCTTATACCGCCGCGCTCCGCAACAAACGGGCGTGAGGCGCTTTTTATATCCTCACCTGCCCCGAAAAATGCCCCGCCGTATTCACTGATCGCCGCAAAAGAGGCATAAAGCCCTTCGCTGCCCTGATCCATGATATGATTGTTGGCCATTGTCAAAGCGTCGATCCCGAGCGCCTCGAAGCCCTTTGCGGCAATGGAAGGCGAGCAGAGCACGGGGCCGAACTTTTTTATCGGATCGACCTTTTCTGCGAGCGGCGCTTCGAGATCGAATACGCGCAGATCCGCGCTTTTCAGCGTTTCAAGTATGCCGGAGCCGACGAGCTTTTCGGCATCGCCCCTTATAAAGCTTTCCACGTCCCTTCCGAGGGCGGCGGTATCGGCGCCGATAACGATCCTCACTTAAAACACCTCCATGGCTTTGCGGCGAAAAAGCCGCCTGTGTTTGAAGTCTGCGGGCTTGCTCCGGCGATCATCCGCCATGCGGTCACGCCCTGCCCGGGTCGATCGGGAGCTTCAGCATATCGCCGAGCTCGCGGTCGAACGATACCGGCTCGAACGGCTTGAAACCGCTTGCCGGATAGAAAGTCATCTCGCCGAAGAGCACCCTATCCTCCGCCTCATACAGATCGACCCTGACAAAGCTGATCCCTTCGGAGAGCCTTGCTGCGATATCGAGCATCTCTTTGAGCCTTTCGGGCGGCGGATCGGGCCTGACAGAATTCGGGATATCGGGCCTTTTTACGGGAAGACGGTTCCACTCGGTATCGTAAAAATCCTCCGTCATACCGTCCTTCGAATTTCTGCCGCGGCAGACGAGCACTATTTTCGGCTCGCCGTTGAAACAATGGATCTTGTAATCGGGAAGATCCCCCCCGGCTTCGACGTACTCCTCCGCGATGATCCTCGGAGCGACGCTCTTATACGGCCATTCCCTGCCGTGATAGAAAAACTTCCTGCGAAGGTATTTATTGAGCTTTTTTCGCGCCGCGGCCGCGTCGAAGCGGGTCTTATCCGGTACGATAACTATGCCTCCGCTGTCGTGAGTGCATTTCAGGACGAAGCTTGCGGGAAGCGCGTCGGGATCGATCTCGTCGAACGAATCGTAAACGCCTATCGTCGGTATTACGTGCGCGCCGCCTATCACGCCGGCGGCGAATCCCTTTGCAGAGACCTTGTCCACCATGCCGGGATAACGCGGATCGCGGTCGTGGAGTTTGAGCCATTGAAGCTTTTCGCTGAAAGTGACGGGATCTTCAAGATCGAGTTCCGTCCCGTGGTAGCAGCGGAACATCATTTTGAGGTACTTCTCATCGGGCATACGGTCATAAAACCCGAGCTCTGCGAGCACTATCCGCCTGTAATCGCCGTCGACCGCGGCTCTCTTAAGCTTTGATAACGTTACGCCCATCAGACGATCCACCGGCTTTCCTGTTTGAATCTCGTCACCATGGCGAGCGCAACGCCGATGAGCATCCACGCGCCCTTGCCGTAAAACTGCACCATGCCGTATCCGAATACGAAGCTTATTACGAGCATGAAAAGCAATATCAAATGGGTGTCCTCGATGCGCGGATCCTTTCTTTTTACCATCCTTGCCGTCCTTATAATGGGGATCGCGTACATGGTATAGTACAGCACGAGCCCCACCAGGCCGAGGCAGACCATCAGCTCGATAAAGTTGTTATGGGAATACTCGCCCTCGAAATAGAGCGAGCGGTAGTTGTTCAGGCCCCACCCGAACACCGGACGTTCCTTGAAGTATTCGATGCCGGCCTTGACCATGTTGCGCCTTCGCTGATCGCTGATATCGAAATTGCCTGTAAGGAAAGTATCGAGGCGCTTATATGCGACGGAGAACACGGGCAGCCTGAGCGCTCCGTAGCCGAGCAGTATCGCGGCGGCGCTTGCTATGAGCGCCTTATAGATCCTTTTGACGCCGTAATGCAGTATGAGTATCCCGACGATGCCGAGAGCGATCATGAGTATGGTCTTTTTGGAGCCGCTTGAAAAGCCGAACAGCGCGAACAGCGCAAAGCCTATCCAATGCTTCTTCCTGCCCTGGATTATGGACTTATACAGGGCTACTATCGAAGCGTTCGAGAATACCATGCCGAAAGTGTTTTCGTTGGCTATCTCGCCGCCGACTCGCCCTTCCGACCAGATCGCCCTGTAATAACCGGCAAGGCCGCCGTATTTGATCAGCGCGAAAATAAGAAGCCCGTAGCCGCTGATATAAATGGCGTTGAAATAATCCTCGGTATCGCCCTCGGTTATCATGAGATAGTACGTGAAGAAGAACAGTATGAAAAGCTGTATCTCCGTCCAAAGCTGCTTGCGCGCGGCCGAAACGTCCGCCGACCAGATCACGGAAAGGCACATGTACGCAAGGAAAATGATCGGGACAATGAGCTCGTCTGTAAAGCCGAGATCGCCGCCGTTCATGATGACCCGCACGAACATGAGCACGAAGAAGAACAGCATCGAACCGAGCGAGAGGATATTCAGTTTTTCATCCGAGCCGAACATGGAATTCATTATCACGCTCAGTTGGAACATGATAACGAATATGTTTCGATTGCTCCTGGCACTGCTGCTTTCCATAATCACCGTTCCGGTCATCGACCGGTCATAATGTACTCCCTCCACTTTTTCATAACCGGTCCGCACCTGAAATCCTCGGCGCGGGCCTTCTCCGCCCTGCTCATCTTTTCGCACAGGATCGGATCGGACAGGAGCTTCCTCAACGCCCCGGCGAACGCTTCCGCGCTGCCGCAGGGAACAAGTATGCCCCGGGTATCGTTTTCGATAACGGCAGCCGGCCCGCCGCAGGGGCAGTCCGCGGCTATCGCCGGGACGCCGACCGCCATAGCTTCAAGCAGCGCGTTCGGCATACCTTCATAATCGGAGGTGAGCATATAAACGCTTGCGCGGGCAAGGCGGTTTTCAACGTCGTCCACGCTGCCGGAAACAATTACCCTTTCGGCGATCCCGAGCTTTTTTGCAAGCTCGGTTATTTCATTCTTAAGCTCGCCGTCGCCGAAGAAAACGAGCCTGCTGTTCGGGTATTCGTCCGCGGCGAGCGAGAACGCCCTGACCGCAAGGAGCGGGTTTTTCTGCGGATGCAGCCTGCCGACTACGGCGACGGATCCGTCTCCCCTTTCCTTTTGAACGGTATAGAACTTTTCGTTCACGGGGTTGAAGATGACCTTCGATCTCTTCCTGACGGCCTTAGGGAAATACTTTGAAGCGGCCTCGGTCTGGAACACCGCTCCGTCTGCAAAGCGGAACGCGAACCTTGCCGCCGCCTTTTTTATGCCTTTGCCGTATTCCTTTTCGGGATCGTTGCGGACGGAAACTATCTTCCTGACCTTCAGCCCGAGCGTTGCGGCGAGCATCCTTATGTTGGGCGGCCCCAGGAACGAGAGTATCGCTTCCGGTCTTTGTTCCTTAACGAGCTTCCTTAGGCGCGCGATCCTGTACGGATTCTTTTTATGGCGCCCGTCGTTGCCCTCGTCCAGAAAATACCTGCCTATCCTGCCGTCGATCTCGTATTCCGGAGCGGAAGGATCCGGAACGATATCGTTGATAAGGAGCACCTCGTCGCCGTTATCGACGAAGCTCTCCGCAATATTGTTCATTACGCGCTGTGCGCCGCCGCGCTGCATGGAGTCTATGTATAAAAACAGCTTCATTTTCAGCTCTCCGCTCCTTCGGGCGGCATTCCCCCGATAAGGGACTCGTATTCGGCGAATATCCTGCCCGCCGCGCGCTCGGGAAGATAGTTTTCGCGGACCTTTTTTATGCTGCGGTCGGAAACGCTCTGCCTGACCGCGGGATCCGAAAGCCTGCGCAGGGCCTCCCTTACGGCGTTTGCGGATACCTCCGCAAGTATTACTCCGCCGCAGTCCTCAAGCATCTCCCGGTTTGCCCCGACGTCGCTTGCCGCGCAGGGCAGCCCGGAGGCCATCGCCTCCGTCAGCGAGAGCGAAAAGCCCTCGGAATAGCTCGGGAAAAGGAATACGTCGGCTTTTTTCATACGCTCAACGACTTTTTCGTGAGGCATCGGCCCGGTCAGCACTACGTTTTCCGGGCGGTCGGCGGAGGCTGCTTCGTCCGAAACGGGCCCGATCAGCGTGAAGGTGATCCCGGGGAAGCTGCGGGCGGCCTCGAATATCTCCATACACCCCTTGGTGCGCTGAACGTGCCCGACGAACAGCGCCTCCGATACGCTCTCTGCGGCTGTGCGCCCGTCAAAAAGCAGTTTGGGATCGATAAAATTGGGTACGGAAACGGGCTTTTTGCCGCAGACGGTCTCAATATGATCCGCGGAAGCGGAGTTGAGCACGAGCGCCCGGTCGGCTTTTTTTACCATGCGTTTGAGCGCGCTCGTGCGAAGCGATCCTTTCACCCGGTCGCCGACGCTGCAATGGAAGTGGAGCACGACCTTGGCCCCGCTCCTCTTTGCCGCAGAAACGAGCATGGAATCGCGGAATATCCCGAACGGCCCGCACGAGGTGTTGACGTGAACTATATCGGGCTTGAAGCTTTTGAGCTTTACGCGCATATCGCGGAGCACCCTTCTTGTACGGGAAAGCTCGTCGCGAATACTCATCCCGGCGTTGATCCTCTCCCGCCTTGCGCCGTTCAGCGAGATATCCACCATTTCAACGGGGACGCCCTTATTACCGCAGTATTCAAGGAAGACCTTCGTCCATGCGGCGACGCCTCCCTCGGGCGGGGGCAGCGCGGAAACAAGCAGCAGCTTCATACGCTATTCCTCAAAGCGGCCGTTCATAAAGGCCGCGTCCAGTTTGTCCATCAGCATCTTCTTGGCAAAATGCTCCTCAAAATAGCGGCGCGCGTTCCTGCCCATTTCATCGAGCGAGGGGCTCTCCATGAGCCTTTCAACGGCTTCGGCGAGCGCTTCCCCGCTCCCGAGACCGACGCAGACGCCGCATCCGGCCTCTTCGATTATCCTTTGCGTTTCGCCCTTGGCGGCGGCAACTATCGGCTTGCCGCAGGCCATATAGCTTTGAAGCTTTGCCGGGATCGTCTTTTCAAAAAGCGGGATATCCTTAAACGAAATGAAGCACGCGCTGCAGGCGGCGAGCAGCCCCGGTATGCTTTCGGGAGGGCGGCGCGGGATGAGAACGAACATATCCTCCGCCCCTTTTTCGCGAATGAGCTTGATCAGCTGATCGCGGCTGCGCCCGTCGCCCACGATGACGAACCTTACCGGCTTGTCCTTTAAAAGAGCCGCGGCCTCGGGAAGCACCTCAAGCCCCTGCGCGCTGCCGATATTGCCCGTAAAAGCTATGGTGAAGCGCCCGTCGTCCGGTATTTCGGGGAAGGGAGCACGCTCCGCAGGAACGTAAAAATCCTCCGCGTACTGCGGCAGATAATGCACCTTTTCGGCGCTCACGGGCTTCTTTCGCTCCATCACGGCTTTTTTGAAGCCGGGCGAGGTCACGAATATCATATCCGCGCTCCTGTAAATGCCGTCGACCATGCGGTCTATCGGGCCGAGCACCAGGCGGGATCTGATCCCGCCGACGGTTTCGACGTTCTCCGGCCAAAGATCCTGAACGTAGACGTAATGCGGAACGCGGAACCTTTTTGCATACCAGCAGCCGACCTTGACCTGGGTCATCGGCGAGACCTCGTAGCTGAACACAAGATCGGCTTTGAGCTTTGTGAACGTCTTCCAGAACCAGCCGGAAACGACGAACGAGAGATAATTGAGCGCGAGCCCCAAAGGGGTGCGCCCCCTTGCTTTAAGCGGTATTCTTATGATCTCCATCCCGTTATAGCTCTCGCGGCGGCGTTTGCCGCGGGCATATCCGGGATAGACCTTTCCCTCCGGATAATTGGGCACGCCGGTCAGCACGGTCACTTTGTAACCGCGCTTTACAAGATCGGACGCCATATCGTTGATACGGAACGGTTCCGGATAAAAATACTGTGAAATTATAAGAATATGCTTCTTTTCCATCACCGGCCGCGCGCCCGTGGACGCGCTCATTCCACCGTTTCCTTAATGCTTTCCGTGAGCGAGTACTTCCTGTAATCCTCTTTGTACGCGCTCAGCTCCGGTTCATATGCAAGGCTGCCGAACGCTTTATACAGCTTATTCGAGAAGCGGGACGCAAGCTTGACCAGCCATTGAGTGCCGGGCACGAGGGCGATCTTCTTCCCCTTGGCCTCGGCTATGAGCCTCACGAGCTCGCTCGTATCGATATCCTCCGCGTTGCAGGGCCAGAAAACGCCCTCGTCGCCGTTGCGTATGACGCGCCCGACGAACTCCGAAAGGTTGCCGACGTACAGCAGGGATCTTTCGTTTTTGACCTTTGGGAACAGGAAGCAGACCTTCGCTATCTTCTCAAGCTCCGGGAAATTGCCCTTGCAGCCCCTGCCGTAGATCATGGGGCATCTTAAAATGACCACCTTGAACCCGTCGTCCGAAAGCGCGGCGAGCCTTCTTTCAGCCTGATACTTGCTCTCTCCGTAGACGTTGGTCGGAGCACATTCGGTATCCGCCGAGATGCGTTTGGTCTTCCCTATCGGGGCGGCGTCGCCGTAAACTATCGAGGAGGACATGAATATGAATTGCTTAACCCCGGCGTTTTTGGCGGTAAGAGCGACGTCGTACGCAAGATCGGTGTTGATCCTGAAGTACTGTTCCCTTACTTCTTTGGAGAGCCGGCCGGTATTGACGTGCGCGATCCCCGCAACGTGGAAAACGGAATCGTAGCCGGAGAAGCTGTACTTCTTCCACTCCCCGTTCAGGGTCTCGGCGTCTTCGACTTCAAAGCCGAACGGAGGCCGGCGCAGGTATTCCCTTACCGCGTTGCCCACAAATGATTCTCGGCCGGTTATCAGGACTTTCTTCATGATCAATTCTTCCTTCTGTTTATCTCGCCGGTGCCGCCTTCGACGACGCCTTCCGCCTTTGCCACCGAGAATACGGTGCCGAACAGGCACTTGATATCGAATCCGAGGGCGCAAAAGCCGCCCTTGTTGAGTTCCTTCACGTAATCGCCGTCGAGCTTGGCCTTTACGGGGATCTCAAGCTCGTCCCTTCCGTTGATCTGCGCCCAGCCTGTGAGCCCGGGCTTTATATCGTTCGCGCCGTACTTTTCCCTTTCGGCAATAAGATCGTCCTGGTTCCAGAGGGCGGGCCTCGGCCCGACCACGCTCATATCGCCTTTCAGGATATTGAAGAGCTGAGGGATCTCGTCAAGGGAAGTGCGCCTTAAAAATTTCCCTACCCTGGTTATGTACTGCTGAGGATCCTTAAGCTGATGGGTGGGCACGTCATGCGGGGTGGAGGTCTTCATGCTGCGGAATTTATAGAGCTTGAAGAACGAGCGGCCCTTGCCGACGCGCTTTTGCGCAAAGAACACGGGGCCGGGATCGTCGATCTCCAGCGCTATGATTATCAGCAGGAACAGCCACGAGGCAAGTACTATCCCCAGGAACGAAAGGACTATATCAAACATGCGTTTGAAAAAGTGCTTGTACATAAAAGCTCCTTAAAAGAGTCAGACGCTTATGCGGTCTTGGATTCCGAGCCTTCGGGTTCGGAGTTCGTCATATGATCGAAGTTGGGAACTATCTCTGCAATGCAGTCGACGACGGCGTTGCTGTTCATCTCGGCAAGCTGGCAGAGCTCCTCGATCTTCTCCTTGAATTCTTCGCTGTCGATGGGCTCGGGATGAGCCTTGAAGATCCTGCCGTGAGCGGTCTTTTCCATGGCGTTCTGCTCGTCCTCGGTCAGAAGCTCCTCATACATCTTCTCGCCGGGACGCAGCCCGGTGATCTGTATGGGCATATCGACGTTCGGCTCATAGCCGTGGAACCTGATCACCTTCTCGGCAAGCTCGTAGATCTTGACGGGCTCGCCCATATCGAGAACGTAGATCGCTCCGGATTCGCCGAGCGCGCCTGCCTGCAGAACGAGCTGCGCCGCCTCGGGTATGGTCATGAAGTAACGGGTTATGTTCTTATCCGTGACGAGCACCGGGCCGCCGGAACGGATCTGCGCCTCAAAGAGCGGGATAACGCTGCCGTGGGAACCGAGCACGTTGCCGAACCTGACCGTCATGCAGCGCATGACGCTGTTCTCCGCGAACTGCTGAACGATGAGCTCCGTGATCCTTTTCGTTGCGCCCATTACGTTGGTGGGATTGACCGCCTTATCCGTGGAGAGCTGAACGAAGCGCTTTACGCCGTGAGCTTCCGCGGAGCTCAAAACGTTCATGGTGCCGATGACGTTGTTCTTTACCGCCTCCGCGGGGCTGTCCTCCATGAGAGGAACGTGCTTATGCGCCGCGGTATGGAGCACGATCTCCGGATGGAACTCATCCATTACCGTGTCGAGCCTTGCCTTATCGCGCACGGAGCCGATGCGGATGACGACGTTGAGCCAGGGGTGGCGCTGCTTAAGCTCGCAGTAGAGCTCATACGCGTTGTTTTCGTAAATGTCGAAGATTATCAGCATGGAGGGATAGAACACCGCGACCTGCCTGCAGATCTCGGAGCCGATGGAGCCGCCTCCGCCGGTGACCATCACGCATTTATGCTCGATATAGTTTTCAATGCTTCTGATATCGAGATCGACCTCGGGACGGAAGAGCATATCGGTCACGTTTATCTCCCTGAGCCCCTGCATACTGGGCTTATCGTTCAGCTCGCGAAGGGGGGTGACGAGGCGGACGTGGCATTGAGTTTCGCGGCAGATGGTGACTATCTCCGCCTGGCGCTGGGAGGATATGGAGGGAATGGCGATTATGATCTCCTGTATACGCTTTTTCTTCGCTATCGCGGGGATATCCTTTGTGGTGCCGAGCACCTTTACGCCGTCGATGCGCATACCGACCTTGGCCTTGTTGTCGTCGACGAAGCCGACGGTCACACAGTCGGGATCGCTCTGACCGTTCGATATCTGGGAATGGACGTACGCGCCGAAATAGCCCGCTCCGACTATCAGCGTGGGCTTTTTATCGCGATGGGAATACCCGGTCGCGTCCATTATGAATTTGCGGCTGATGCGGTAGCCGAATCTCGTGATAAACAGGAACGCGCAGAGGAACATGGCGGCAAGGCCTATGCCCGTCCTGCTGGAGTTCTTGAACCCGAGCTCCTTCATGAAAGGAACGTAGGCAAGCGCAAAATTGAGCAAGAGGCATATTACGGTGCCCACGCCTACGGCGGCGATTATCATCACGCCCTCGTTAAGACCCGAAACGCTCCAAATGCTGCTGTACAGACGGAAGCACGCAAAGGTGGCGAGGAAAACGCAGATAAACACCCCCGCCTGGACGTTCGTGAAATACGGCACGGGCGCTCCTCCCGGGACCGAAGTCGCCTTGAACGGGAAGGCGTAACCCTCCTTTACCGCGATATGCAAAAACCACGTGGCAAGCGCAAACGCGATAAAACAGCTTAAAGCGTCGAGCAGTACGAGCATCGTAACCCGTGAAAAGCGCTCCAAAGTAACGTTCTTTTTCATATTTCCCAAGCCTGAGGCCCCTCCTTGATATTTCAAACTCCGGCGCATACGGCCCGCGTTTTTTGAAAACGCGCGCGCCGGACGATCATCATCCCGGTTTTTCCGGCGCGAACCTGCAAATAAGCATACCTTCGCACAGTAAACCATCTTTAATTATACATTAAACACCGGAACAATGCAACACAATAAAACGCAAAAGCCGCTCTCCAAAATCGGGGAACGGCGGAAAAATGAAGAAAAAAAGGCCCGCAGGCCGTTCCTGCGGGCTCTGTCCTTTCGGCGGTCTCATCAGCCGCCCTTATATTCGTTGCCGATATCCCTGCCGAGATCGCAGGTATAGAGGAATCTTATGACGTCGCCGTCCGCGGGCTTATACTGAGAACAGCCGTAATTCGGAAAAACTCCGTTCACCGAATACTCCCAGCCGCTCATGGGGCCGCAGTCGAACTCATAGATGTTGTTTATGCCCTCGATATAGGCGGAATCATAAACGGGCGTAAAGGAGGATTCCATATGGATCTTCCTTGCGCGCATCTCCCGGCTGAGGATATCGAACACGGACTCGCCCTCGTTGAAGCCGACGGTGACCTCGCCGAGTATCACTCCGTCGGCGGGGATGAGTTCACGCTTATCCTCGTCGAGCTGATCCATGTTTTCGAGTATGGTCTTGCAGTCGATATAAAGCGTGCAATGATACGCGTACTCCTCGGAGGCGGTCTCTTTTGGCCTGCATCCGAACGCCGTCAAAACGCAGAGCGCCGCGATCAAAAGCGCCGTTATTTTAATTGCCTTCTTACTTGCCATGTTTTCTCCTTATTAGGACGGCCGCAATTCCGGCGGCGGCCAATACCGCGGCGGGTATCAAGTATTTCCATACGCCTGCGCCGTTTTTCTTCCCGCCGTCGGTCTCCGTTTTTTCGGATGCGGGAGCGGTCTCCCCCTCCGTTTTCGCAGGGGCGGTATCCGTCGGGGCCGGAGGCTCGGTCGCCGGAGCGGAGGTGGGATCCGCAGTCGGCTCGTTGGAGGGAGTCGTCACGGGCTCCGCCGTGGGCCCGGCAGAAGGCGCTGCCGTCGGTTCGGGGGTGATCTCCTCCGTCACGGCAGGCGAGGCGGTGGGCTTCGGAGTCGCCGTAGGTTTCGGAGTCGCCGTAGGTTTCGGAGTCGCCGTAGGTTTCGGAGTCGGCGTAGGTTTCGGAGTCGGCGTAACGGCAGGCGGCGAAGAAACGTCGCTCATATCGAAAAGATCGCAGCGGCCCTTGATGAATCTGTCGTAAGCGCAAAGGGCGTAAGCGCATTGTTCGGTCGCCATCTGGTTCTGCGAGCCGCCGGGAGAGTGTGCGAACCCGCTCCCTGTAAAGAACGCGAGCATGGCGGACAGCGCCGAATTGCCGTTCTTTATGAACTTCGTATCGCGGTCGGCGTCGATACCGATCGTCGACAGCGCGGTCACCACCTGAGCGAGGCTTTCGGCGGTATAATTGCCCATCGTGATGAAGCCGCCCTCATCGGTCTGTTCCGCGGACAGCCTGTCGACGGCTTTGCTTATCGCCTCGGAGGCCCTGCCGTAGGGCGCGAGAGCGGTAATGACCATAGCGGTCACATCCGGATCGAACCTGGTGCTTAAAGACCATCCGCCGCCTTCGAGCGTATGCGCGAGCAGAAAATCGACGCAGGCGTTCTTTGCCGCGGTCTCGCCGTACGCCTTGTTCGAATCCATGGCGATCAGGGCGTATGCGACGCCCGTCGCGCCCTGTTTTTTGACGAAGTTCAGATCCGTCAGGGGCTTTACAAGATCGCGCCCGGCGACGCTTCTCGCGTTGCGGCCGATAGCGGTGAGAGCTATGACCGTTCTGGAATTCTCGGTGGCTTTATGCGGATCGAGCGTATCGGAGCCGGCCTCGTTCACGACCTGTTCGACCTTATGATAGTAGGCTTCAAAATACGGGTCGGAGGGCTTTATCTTCCCGCTCCTTGCGAGCGCGAGCACGAGCCATTCGCCGCCGACGGAACCGGGCGAAGGGGTCTGCCCTGCAAGATAGTTTTTTACCGCGTTGTAGGGAGTTTGATAATCGGACGCAAAAGCGCAAAGCGGCACCGCCGCCATGCAGAGCACGGCGAGCAATGCCGCGGCAATATTCTTTATGATGCTTTTTCTCATGCCATTGCGGCGCGGAGAATGAGCAGCGCGTCGGCAAGATCGATCACTTCGTCCTCATTCATATCGGCTACGGCAAGCGCCTCTTCGGAAAGCTCCTGCAGCTCCATGCCGTGACGCATAACGAGAAGCGCGTCGGAAGCGGTGATCTCGCCGTCGAAGTTGACGTCGCCGAGCAGAACGGCGGAACCGCCGTAAAGCGCCTCGAGCAGAGCGTCAAGGTATTCATCGAGCATTTCCTGAGAGGATTCGCAGGTATAGAAAGCATTGAGCAGATCGAAGGCGATCATCATGATGTCTTCATCCTCGCCGATGAGTTCAACGATCTCCTCATCTGCGGAAAGGATGGCAAGCGCCCTGCTGACCCTGGTGCGGTCGACGCCCTCCATGGGGTTGTCGAATACGGGGAAGGAGCCCCAGCCGTCGCTGATACCGAAATCCATGCCCCAGCCGTAAATGCTGTAGATCCAGGTGTAGACAGCGCCGATCGTTACGGTATGAGCGTCCGCGCCCTCGCCGGTATCGACGTTGTTCTCGGTATACATCCAGCCGGAAAGCGTGCAGTATTCGCCTGCGGAAAGGATGCCGTCATCGGTATACGTGCCGGTCCACTCGCCGAAGCTCATGCCGAAGTTTTCCTCCGCCCATGCGGGGTAGTTGAGTATCTCGGTCATGAGATAATCGGGGACCATCGGATCGGTCTCATAGCAGCCGATGCCGGTAAGATAGAAGCCGGATTCAATGCTTCCCGAATAGTTGTATTCCCACTCGAGCATATCGAACGCCCTTGCGGTTACCGCGGCAACGGACTCGCCCTCGTTGACGGGAACGAGCACGGGATCTACGATGTAGGTCCAGCCCATTGTGAGAGCGGAAACGGCGAAGGTGACGTATCCGTCATAGCCTTCGGGGGCTTCGGGGTATTCGGGATCTTCCGCCGCAAAAGCGGGGATGCAGAAAGCGAGCATCGCAGCGATCACGAGAAGGGAAACGATTCTTTTGCAGATCTTCATTTTAACAATACCTCCGTGTTAATATTCCGGGCTCTGCAGGCCCATAAACGCTTTAAGGCAGGTCTTCCGGCTTACGGTTCAAACCTACGCCGTCCCTTCCCATGAAAACTTCACAGTGGATATCGACGGTTTCGTACCGAATACGGCAGCGGAGGCTGCTGCGGATTCCGACCGCATTCCCTTATTCCTTCTGCGTTTCTTTAAATTAAATATAGCACCGGCAAACGGTTTTGTCAATGATAGCGGGAAATATAAAACCCGTTAACGGCCGAGAGAACCGACCCCTATGAGATTCCTGCCGAGGAGCAGCAGGAATGCGGCAACGGCGGCGATCAGTATTACGAGCAGAGCCGACACGAGCCATTTTCCTTTGGCGTTGAAGCCGTAAAAATCGGGCCAGCCTCCCCTCTCCTCCTTTACGACTATCACCATGTGGTAATAGACCAGCGCATAGATCACGGTCGGGACGAGCGCCCAGGCGATCCCTGCGTATCCGAGAGCAGGGCCGGGGTTGAAAAGCACCGTGTCCAGCACGGCGAGCGCGGGAATAACGGCGTGCATGAAGAGGTTGTCGCCCGTTATCATATCGTGAAGGCCCGTAGAAGGAACGAATACGAACATGACTATGCTGAAAGTGAGCGTGACCGTACACGCGCCGACGTAGTAAACGAGCATCGCCCAATACGGGACGCACGCCCCATCGGATGCGAGCAGCCTTATATTGAATACGAGCATTATCCCTGCGGCGACAGCCATGAGGATGTTCGAAAGAACAGTATAGTACCTGAAGGCGGTCGGCCCGAATACCTCCATATTGCCCTTGCCGCCGTAAACGAAAAAGCCTGCGACGGATTTGATCATAAGTATCACTATACAGGCGTTGATCATCAATGAGATTATGTTGAATACGGTCTCCACTTTTCCCGAAGCCCTTTCGCGGTTTTGTTGATTATATCACCGTTTCGCACCGTTTTTCAATATGGAAAAGCCGGGAGGCCTGCGCCTCCCGGCTTGTTTTCATAACAACGATCATTCAAACGGTACGAATTCAGTCCAGAACTCGTTGCCGTAGATATCGGTGATGCAGTAGCTGACCCGGCACTTGTAGCCTTCCTTTTTCATGTCGATATCGTCGACTTCGATCTCACCGTCTACGATGAGCGTGTTATCCTTCATGACGTAAGAGGAATCATAATCCATGTCATAAGAATAATAATCGAAGAGGAATTCGATCTTGTCGCCGTCCTTGATCTTGATAAGGCCCCTGGCGAAGGTATCGGTCTCGTCATCCTCGTACATCTTCCTCGCGCCGATGACGCAGCCGTATTCCATCGCGGGATCCTCGTCATCGACAACGATTATGATATCGACGAGCTCGCCGTTGAGCAGAGCCGGCACCTTGCCGACGGAGGAATAATGACCCTCGTCGTCGGATTCGCTGACGATGTAGTAAGCGACGGGATGCCCGTCAAGCGCGATCTGCTCCATGCCGTAATCGATCTCAAGCTTGCCGGAGGTCGGGATCGTTCCGTAATAGGTATCCATGCCCAGATCGATATAGCCTTCGCCGTCATCGACCATTACGTTGACCTGAATGCCCTTTACCATCGCCCACTGATCATCTGAAAGCTCGAGGCACATCTTCGAGCCGCTGTTTACGAGCTTCATATCCTCCTGATAGATGGCGTGATCGTCATAGTAGCCGTAATAGCTCTCAACAAGATCCTTATCGAACCACTCGTTTTCGGGATCCGAAAGGGATCTGCCGCCGAGGATGCTGCCGAGCAGGTCTCCGCCGCCGCCTCCGCCGCCGAGGAACAGATCGAGCAGACCGGAGGAGCTGCTTCCGCCGGAGAAGCTTCCGAAGAGCGAATCGGACTGGTGGGTGCTGGAGCCGGTGGCTATCTGACCGCCCGCGGCGAGGCTCGCAAAGCGGCTGAGGCAGTTGGAATAGCTGCTGTCCATGCCGATGGTCTTATAGAGCGATACCGCGGAGTTGACCGACTTGAAGCTCGTGAACGGGAAGTAGATGGACATGCCGTACGAGTTGGCCATGGATCTTGAAGTACGGTTGTACTTTATGCACCCGTTCAGCGCCTCAACGAGCGCTTTGGCTTCGGGGGTGTTGAGGTTCATTGCAAAATGCACGAGATCGATATGGTTGATGCCCGCGGAAGCGCCGAACTCCCTCGCGCCTCTTCTTGCCGTGGCGACCGCGTTATACTCCTTGGAATCGAGCATGCTGCCGACGCTGTTGGAGAAAGCGCGGAACCTGCTCGGTACCGTAACGTGGAACTCCGCAAGGTCGGTGATGGAAAGCGTGGTGCTGTCGCCCGCGTTGTTCTTTCGGCAGACGTCGTTGAAGTCGTCGATGATTATTTTGCCGAGCTCAACGGTGCCGATGGAGGGGTTCTTTGAGAGCGCGGTGAGCCAGTTGGTATAATACCAGCCGCAGCCGGGCTCGGTCTCCTCGGAGCCGATGAGATAATCGGCGTACTTATCGGTAACGACGGCGGTCTCCATGGTGGCCATGAGGCACGCGTCGAAGCCGATGAAGTCGAATTTGACTCCGCCGTCGTTCAGCGCCTTGTTGATCTTATCGAGGGTCATGGAAGTGCCGCTGTGGAGCTGATCGAAGCCGTAGCCCGAGAGCGATCCTCCGCCGTGATCCCAGAATATGAGCATATATCGGTTTGCGGGATAGTTATCCTTGCAGAACTTGATAAAATCGGAAAGCGTGTTGGGATCGGTCATGGCTTTATTGCCAAGATCCTTGTTGAGCGCTTCGACGCCGCCGTTCCTGACGCGCCAGCGCTGCACCTTGCCGTTCTGCATTACGGAGTTCTTCCATTGGGTGGTGCCGCCCGTCTGAACGATTATGTTGAGGTGGTCGTCGTTCAAAGTCGCATGGAGCATCTCGTTAAGGTCGTTGGTCGCCATGCCGTACTTGGATTCAAGATCCGTGCCGCACATGAAGACCATAAGGGTGACCACGTCCTCGCCGTTGCCCTTGATCTGGGTATAGCGCTCCCTTGAGCCGGAGGCGACCGTCAGATCGGGCGAGGTATCAGAGTTGCTCGAGCTGATCGCGGGCTGCGCTTCGACGATGGGATCGTCCATCTCAAAGTCGTCGCTGCCGCTGAACTCCATCAGCCCGTTCTGATCGCCGGTATTCGGGACGCAGCTCATAAGGCCGCCGCTTGCGCCGCCGCATTTTTTAAACAGGAGCAGCGCTACTATTGCGATCGCGGCGATAATGAGTATGGTCTTAAGAGAAATGCCCTTGCCGCCCGAAGGTTTGGTCGTCTGCTGAGAGCCGCCGGAGGAGCCGCTGTCTCCGAAGAGGCCGCCTATAAGGCCGCCGCCCTGGGACTGCTGCTGCGAGCCGGAGGACTGCTGAGAGCCGCCCCCGAGCAGGCTTCCGAGCAGGCTGCCGCCGGAGGAGTTGGACTGCTGAGAGCCGGAATTCATCATTCCGCCAAGCATCGAACCGATTATCTCGGTGCCGAGACCGCGGTCGTCCTCTTCGCCGTTCTGGGGCTTGGAAGCGTTCTCGGGCCTCTTGGGGGCGTTGCCCTCCTTGCGGTCCTTGTATCCGTCCTTGCGCCCGACCGGGCCCTGAGTTTCGACCTTTTCGCCCTTGGCTATCTTGCCTTTAGCATCGACCACGCGCCTTTTTCTGCCGCGGCGATCATCTTTATTTTCCATTTCATCATCTCCTATTCCAGGGATTATGAGAGGATTATAGCATATATTGAAGCAAAATATAAGGGGTAAATAAAAAATAATGCGCAAATTTCGCGCCGATATGGGAAATGACGCCCGTTTTCCCGCAGGGGGAGCGCCTTTTTTACGGAGCGCTCCCTCCTGCGGTCGTTTTCCTTTCGTGATCTATGTAAACGCGCTCATGCGCGGAGCTTTAACGGCAGAGCTTATTCTGCCTTCCGTCGGGATAGAGCTCTTTCAAAATGTTCAGGCACTCGCTGAAGCGCTGAAAGTGCACGACCTCGCGCTCGCGAAGGAACCTCAAAGGAGCAAGATACTGCTCGCAGTCGGTCTGATTCATGATGCGCTCGTAAGCCGCCCTTGCCTTCTGCTCCGCGGCGAGATCCTCATAGATATCCGCGATGGGGTCGCCGGTAGCCTGAATGTAGCTTGCGGTAAAGGGCACGCCGTTGGGATCGGCGGGATAAACGCCCTTGCCGTGAACGGTGTAGTAGCCCGCAAGCCCCGCCGCCTCAAGCTCGCCGAGCGAGGCGCCCGATACGGTCTGATGGATCATGGTGCCTATCATCTCCCAATGGGCGATCTCCTCGGTGCCGATATCGTTGAGCGTCGCCCTCAAACGGTCGTCGGGCATTGAGAAGCGCTGGGTGAGGTACCTGACGCCGGCCGAAAGCTCGCTGTCCGGCCCGCCGTACTGCGCCATCAGCGCTTTGGCGATCCTGAGATCGGGCATGGTTATGTTAACGGGAAACTCCAGTTTTTTCTGATATATCCACATGATACTGCCTCCTTACCTTTTTTCCCACGGCCATTCGGAGCAGACCCAGCTGCCCGTCTGAATGGGCGAATGACCGAATCCCTGAAGCGGGCCGTATTCGGCCTCGTATTCCGTGATGAGATCCCTCAGCAGCCCCGAATAGGTATGGTAATCGTTCAGGGCGGCGGCGTCATCCGGATGGGTATCTATATAAAGATTGAGCTCGACGCAGATGAACTGCACCTCGCTGATCCTGTTCATCAATTCACATTGAGACATACTTTTATTCCTTTGACTTTGTCCGGCAAAGTCTTCCTTTCTTGATGGATTTGACGGTTTTTCATCAGCAGGATCGCCGCGCCGTCTGCGGCGGATCGAACGCATGGATCACCGGTCGCCGGTTTCTTCATCAATACTCGCTGATGAGCTCGGGGAACATAGTCCCCTTCTCAAGAGCCATGCCGGGGCAAAGCCCCGAAGAGTATTTCTGATCGACCGCGATCATTTTGGGAAGCCTGACTGCGGAAGCTTCGTATCCGCAAGCCGCAAGCCCGACCGAGGCGTCGCCTGCCGAAACGGTCGTAAAGCCGTCGTATCTGCCGGTTATACGGCAGGATGAACAATCATACATCGTTTTTTACCTCCTTGATGGATTTATACATACTATGTCGGTTTTTGACGCGCTGTGAATAGTATGTATCAAAGAACAACGATCAAAAAGCCCGAATCTTTTTTGCGATACTGGCAAGAATACTAAAAAAAGAAAGGAGCAAAACGATATGAAAAGGATAATGCCTTTTGCCGCCGCGCTGCTGCTGGCAGCCGCGCTGCTCGCGGGGCTGCTGCTGTTAAACGGCGTCGACGAAAAGAACGAGGCCTCGCACGAGGGAGACCGGTTCGTGTCTGTAAAACGAACGATACCGCTCCCCCTTCCCTTTGAGAAAGGCGGCGCAGCATGAGCCGCGGCGCGATACTGCCCGATATCGGCGGTATGCTCGGAGGGCTGCCGCACCCTCGCGAAAAGGAGATAAGAAGGAAGGAGCCGCCCGGTTCGGAGTTCGGGAGAAAGACTGCGGCAAAAGAAACCGCGCCGGCCGCCGAGGAAGATAAGGCCTGATCGGTCGGCGCGGATCGACCTGCAAAGAAGGGCGAGATCGCCATCGAACCGATATTCTCGTTTCTGAGCCCGGGTTCGACCTTCTACGACGACGGATACGCCGTAGCATGGACCGAAGACGGATGCGGAGTGATCGACGCTACAGGCAGTTTCCTTTTCGAGCCGCCAAATGATTATTACAGCATCGGTGAACAGCGGCATTATGCGCTGCCGTTTGACCCGATCGGTACCGGACGCGCAGATCAGAGGGCAGGCTATACGGAGCCTGCCCCCTTTTGTATAAAAAACACGCCCTCCGCGCTGCGCCGCGGAGGGCTTTTGCTTTTAAAAGCCGCGTCAGTCTTCAAACGTTTCCGAAACCTTCATGAGCAGCCTTCTGATCTCTATGCCCTGGGGGCAGACCTTTTCGCATCTGCCGCAGCGGATGCAGTCGGAGGCTTTGCCGTGTTTCGCGGTGTACCAGTTATAATAGCGCTTGCCGTTAAAATCCTTGAACTTGGCCATATTGTTGATGAGCTCGAACATATCCGGTATGGGGATATCGCGCGGGCACTTGTTCTGCTCCACGCAGTAGCTGCAGCCCGTGCAGGGGATGACGGTAAGCGAATCGAGCACTTCTCGCACCGCTTCGACAGCGGCGAGCTCGGTATCGTCAAGAGGCTTATAATCCGCCATGAAGGATATGTTGTCCTCCATCTGCTCCATATTGCTCATGCCGGAAAGCACCATGCACATATTCGGGAAACCGGCGGCGAAGCGGATGGCGTACGAGGCGTTGGAACCGCCGCCCAACGCATCGAACACCGCCTGCGCCCCGTCGGGAAGGCCGACGAGCTGGCCGCCCTTGACGGGCTCCATCACTATGACGGGCTTATTATGCTTTTCGCAGACCTCGTAGACCCTGCGGCTGTCCACTCCGGGATCGTTGTAATCGAGATAGTTGAACTGGATCTGCACGACCTCGATCTCGGGATAGGCGTTGAGGATGGCGTCGAGCACCTCCGCCTTATCGTGGAAGGAGAGCCCGACGTGGCGAACGAGCCCTTCGCGCTTCAATTCGAAAGCCGTTTCATAAGCGCGGCACGCCTTGAACTTTTCAAAATTGCGGGCGTTCTGCGCATGCATGAGGTAGAAGTCGAAATAATCGACTCCGCAGGCTTCAAGCTGGCTTTTGAAAAGGGGCCTGATATCCTCCTCCTTTTCAAAATAGCTGCCCGTGAGCTTGTCGGTGAGAAGGTATTCGGAACGATCGTAGCGGGATGTAAGACATTCCTTTATCGCAAGCTCGCTTTTCCCGCCGATATAGCCGTGCGCGGTATCGAAATAGTTGAAGCCGGCGGCGATAAACGCATCCGCCATGCGTTTGAACTGCTCGGCGTCGACCTCCTTTTCGATCATGGGAAGGCGCATGCAGCCGAAGCCGAATTTGCCGTGTATCTCGGGGAAGAATCTGTTTTCCATCATGCTCTCAACTCCTTTTCTTTTATGATCCCATTTTATAATAAATCCGCCGCGGTTGCAAGCAAAATTAAAAGCCGCTGGCAAATCGGTCTTTGGGATGGTATAATGCTTCCTGTCATTTCATCCGGGAGGGGCCGATCATGGACATATCTTTCATTGAAGGGAACGAGAAATTCAATTACAGGGTCTGCGCCATCATAATTAACGGGGGGCGCATACTCGCCATGCACGACGAACGCTCTCCCTACTTCTACCTGCCCGGCGGCAGGGTGCGGATGCAGGAGACCGCCGAAGGAGCCGTGCTGCGCGAGATCGCGGAAGAGCTCGGCATAGAGGCGCGTATAGTGCGCCCGCTGTGGCTCAGCCAGAGCTTCTTCAGGGAGGACGTGGACGGCCTGAACTACCACGAGCTCTGTGTTTATTTCCTTATGGACGTTTCGGGAACGGAGCTTATGGACCGCGGCGAAAGATTCCGCCTTTTCGAGGGGAAGCATACCCACGACTTTGAATGGTTAGAGCTCAAAAGGCTGGAGGACGAATACTTTTATCCCCTGTTTTTGAAGAAGGAGATATTCAGCCTGCCCGAGCATTTTACCATAAGGACGGATATCGAGTAAAAGCATTTCGTTTTGGGGGGCGTTTCCCGTTTTTCGGGTGAAGACCGCCCCTTCCGTTTTTAAAATATACTTTATTATAAAGGAATTCCCGCTTGTAAAATCTTCCCCGTAAAGTTATAATGGTATTTGGTAAATAACCATAATGGCTTATTATGGGCCACGTGGTAAAACTCTTATTAAAAACAGGAGGAAAACTTCTATGGCAAAGACTGTTACCATTGACGGTAATACCGCTGCCGCGCACGTCGCGTATGCATTTTCCGATGTAGCCGCGATCTACCCCATCACCCCCTCCAGCCCCATGGCTGAAGTCGCCGATGAGTGGGCAGCAAACGGACGAGTCAACCTGTTCGGCCAGAAGGTCC
>JAEEGL012961466.1_pt1 | contig 59613 bp, 43 predicted proteins | sample 9134231 | NCBI WGS metagenome assembly JAEEGL01 (sample SAMN16246548, study PRJNA631951) | gut metagenome | biome: gut microbiome; feature: rumen; material: fiber-attached | host: Bos | place: Iran: Karaj | collected 2018-10
AAATGCCACAAGTGTCAATGACGGTGAGGATGGACTCACAACTGAAAACGATGTTTGACGCACTTTGCGCCGAATTTGGAATGAGCGTGAACACGGCTATTAACGTGTTTGCAAGAACGGTGGTGCAACGCAGATGCATCCCATTTGAAATCCGGGCGGATGAGAAGAGATCCGTTGAAGAAAGGATGGCTGCATTCCACAATATGCGGAAATGGGCTGAAAATGGCAATACCCCAGAATTGTCATTGGAAGAGATCAACGAAGAAATAGAAAAAGCCCGCTCTGGAAAATGAAAGTATTTGCCGTCTTCGACACCAATGTCATCGTGTCGGCTATGATCACGAACAATTCCGAATGCGCTACGGTAAAAGTGCTGGAACAGGTGGTCAAAGGTCGGATAGTCCCTTTGTTCAACGAAGAGATTCTTTCAGAGTATCAAACCGTGTTGCATCGCAGCAAGTTCAATTTGCGAGAGGAGGATATTTTGAACCTGTTTGAGCTGTTGTTTGAAAATGAATTCTGGGCAAACAGAAAAGCTACAGAATTTCCTTTTCCCGATGCGGATGACATCGTTTTCTTCGAAGTGTCAATGTCGAAAGAAGGTGCTTTTCTCATCACTGGTAACACCAAGCATTTTCCTAAAGTTCCCACTGTTGTCACTCCTGCGGAGATGTTGGAATTTTTGGATCATTCGGAAACATAAAATCCACGAATTATGTCCTACACCCACGAACAAATTGCCGAAATTGTCGCCGCCCAGCGCAAGTTCTTCCGCACGGGCGCGACGTTGCCGATAAAATGGAGAATCCAGCAACTCAAGAAACTGAAGGCGGCGGTCATCGCCCACGCCACCGATTTTGAGGACGCACTGGCTGCCGACCTCGGACGCAGCCGCGTGGAAGCATACCTCTGCGATGTGGGCCCCACCATCTTGGAAATCAATGAAATGATACGGGGGCTTCGCCGCTGGGCCCGCCCCGAAACCCACTTCAGCGGGCTTTTGTGCTTCCCCAGCACTATCACCAAAGTCTATAAGATGCCCTACGGCGTGTCGCTGGTCATCAGCCCGTTCAACTTCCCGATCCTGCTCACCATCGGCGTGGTGGCGGCAGCGATGTGCGGCGGAAACACCGTGGTGGTGAAGTCCAGCAGCAAGTCGGCGGCCTGCACGGAAGTGCTCAAAAGCTTCTTTGCGGAGGTGTTTCCGCCCGAGTACATCACCCTCATCGACGGGGGACACGATGTGGCGGATCTGTGCCTTGCCCAACGCTTCGACAAAATTTTCTACACCGGATCTCCCGCCGTGGGCAGGCACGTGCTGGCCGCCGCCGCCGATAACCTGACCCCGGTGGCATTGGAACTGGGTGGCGAAACCGGCAACTGGTGCGTGGTGCGCAAAGATGCCGACCTTGCCGACGCAGCCCGCAAAATCGCCTTCTTCAAACTATGCAATGCAGGACAGATCTGCATCAATATCAACCAGATAGCAGTGGCTGAAGAGGTGGCGGAGCCGTTCCTTATGGAACTTAAAAGGGCTTTCACCGCGCAAATCGGGGAGCATCCGACAACCAATCCTGAATACCCCAAACTCATCACCGAGGCCGCTTACGACAAATGCGCCGCATTGGCGGACAATTACCGCGACCGGATCGTCTTCGGCGGGGAAGGCAACCGGGAGGAACGCCGTTTTGCCCCGACCCTCATCTATCCCGTGGACAAGGACGAACCCATTGTGCAACATGAACTTTTCAATCCACTGCTGCCGGTGGTGCCTTTCCCCGACAAGGAGGTGGACAAGCTGATGGACACCATCGCCGACCGGGAGCATCCGTTGGCCATGTATTTGTTCACCAAGGATATGCGGTGGGCAAAACGGGTGATGCAGACGCAACAGTATGGCGGCGGCTGCATCAACGAAGTGTGTATCCACATGATGGTAAAGGGCGTACCCTTCAATGGCACAGGCCATTCGGGAATGGGAGCGTACCACGGCGAATGGGGCTTCCGCGAGTTCACGCACCCGCAGACGGTTCTCAAAGGCCGCACCCGCTTCAACCTTTCCTTGCGCGAACACCCCTACAGCGGCAAAGCCGGCGAGTGGAAGATGAAGCTGCTGAAGTACTTTGAGCGTTAGGGAAATCGGTTTCACACAAAAATTTCTGACAATTTGTCACCCACAGCGGTTGGCACGATGTTTGCTGTTAGCATCCCGCCAACCGCTTTTTGTTGGCATTTTCTTCTATTTGTCAAAATCAAAAATTTAAATATCATGCAAAAAGGACAGATTAACGTACAGACCGAGAACATCTTCCCGGTAATCAAGAAATTCCTCTATTCCGAACACGACATTTTTATCAGAGAGCTGATTTCCAACGCAGTGGATGCCACGCAGAAGCTGAAAACGCTGGTGCAGATCGGCAAGGCCGACTGCGAACTGGGCGACCTGACCATCAACGTGGCGGTGGACAAGGAGGCGAAAACCATCACCGTTTCCGACCGCGGTATCGGCATGACGGCGGACGAGGTCGATCGCTACATCAACCAGATTGCCTTCTCCGGCGCGGAGGAGTTTCTGGAGAAGTTCAAGAGCGAAGGCGCCAACATCATCGGCCACTTCGGCCTCGGTTTCTACTCCGCCTTTATGGTGTCCGAACGCGTGGACATCATCACCAAGTCGTACCTGCCTGACGCAAAGGCCGTGAAGTGGAGCTGCACCGGCTCGCCCGACTACGAGATGGAGGAGACGGAAAAGGCCGAACGCGGCACCGACATCGTGCTGCACATCGCCGAGGATTCGATGGAGTTCTGCGACGAACCCAGAATTGTGTCGCTGCTCCGCAAGTACTGCCGCTTCCTGCCCGTGGAAATCCGCTGCGGCGAGGAGAGCAAGTGGGAGAAGCCCGAAAAACAGGCCGACAGCGACGAAGAACCGAAGGAGGTGGAAGTCAAGGTACCCCGCATCATCAACAACACCAATCCGTTGTGGAAACAGAATCCCTCGGAAATCACGCAGGAGCAGTACGTGGCCTTCTACCGCGAACTCTACCCGATGACCTTCGACGAACCGCTGTTCCAGATCCACCTCAACGTGGACTACCCCTTCAACCTCACCGGTATCCTCTATTTCCCGAAGGTACGCAACCAGATGGAAATCCAGAAAAACAAGGTGCAACTTTATTGCAACCAAGTGTTTATCACCGACCAGCTGGAGGGCGTCATCCCCGAATTCATGATGCTGCTCCACGGCGTCATCGACTCGCCCGACATCCCGCTGAACGTCTCCCGTTCCTACCTGCAGTCGGATGCAAACGTCAAGAAAATCTCCTCCCATATCACCAAGAAGGTGGCCGACAAACTGGAGGAGATGTTCAAGAACAACCGCGAGGACTTCGAGAAAAAGTGGGACGACATCAAGGTCTTCATCGAGTACGGCTGTGTGACGGACGAAAAATTCTTCGAGCGTGCCAAGAGTTTCATCCTTTTCAAAAATATTGAAGGAAAGTATTTTACAATGAATGAATACCGCACGCACATCGAAACGTTGCAGAAGGACAAGAACGACATCACCGTTTATCTGTACGCCCACGACACGGCGACGCAGCACGTCTATATCCAGGCGGCCAAGGAACGCGGCTACGACATCCTGCTGATGGACGGCTTCTTAGACACGCACTTCATCAACCTTTTGGAGCAGAAGCTCGAAAAGTGCCGTTTCGCCCGCGTCGATGCCGACACCATCGACCGGCTCATCGAAAAGGACGAACCCACACCTGCCAAACTCTCCGACGAAGAGCAAAAAACACTGAAAGAGGTTTTCGAGGGCATCGTGGACAAGGACAAATTCATGGTGCAGATTGCCAACCTCAGCGAAACCGACCTGCCGATCATGATCACGCAGAACGAGTTCATGCGCCGGTTTCAGGATATGGAGAAACTGTCTGGCCAAAAGGGCTTCTACGGCAACATGGAGCACTACAACCTCGTGGTGAACGGCAACCATCCGCTGGCATCGCGCATTCTGGAAGAGAGCGATGAAGCCAAGAAGACAAGCCTCACCCAGCAGTTGGTGGACCTTGCCCTCCTTTCGCAAAACATCCTGAAAGGCGAGAAACTGAGCGAGTTCATCAAACGGAGCGTGGAGCTGCTGTAACATCTATATAGAATCCAGTATTAATTCGCAATCAAAATCAATTTTATGAACGGCAATTTCAGATATTACAATCCGACAAAACTTTATTTCGGCGAGGATTCGCTGCAATTTTTAAGCAAGGAACTGGCCAACTACGGTCCCGTGGTGATGCTCAGCTACGGCGGCGGTTCCATCAAGCGCAACGGCATTTACGATGCGGTGGTGACCATCCTGAAAGAGGCGGGCAAAACCATCGTGGAGGACGCCGGCGTGATGCCGAACCCCACTGTGGAAAAGATGTACGACGGTGCCCGCAAGGTGCGTGAGCACAACGTGGACCTCATCCTCGCTGTGGGCGGCGGCTCCACCATCGACTACGCCAAAGGCGTGAGCGCGTCGGCGTGGTGCGAGGAGGACCCGTGGGAGAAGTACTACAAGCGCGGCGAGAACCCCACCTGCCGCATCGTGCCCGTCGGCTCCGTGCTGACCATGGTCGGGACCGGCAGCGAGATGAACGGCGGCAGCGTCATCAGCAACCACACCGAAGGACTGAAAATCGGCAAGGTGTACGGTCCGGACGTCTTCCCGAAGTTCGCCATCCTCAACCCGAAATTCACCTTCACCGTGCCGCAGTACCAGATGGTGGCCGGCATCTTCGACATCATGTCGCACCTCTTTGAACAGTACTTCAGCGACTTCGACGACAACACCACCGACTACCTCGCGGAGGGACTGATGCGCTCGCTGATCCACAGCAGCCGCATCGCCGTGAAAAACCCGCACGACTACGAGGCGCGCTCCAACATCATGTGGACCTCCACATGGGCGCTCAACACACTGCTGAAGTGCGGCAAAACCACCGACTGGGAAGTCCACATGATCGGACACGCCATCGGCGTTTACACCGATGCCACCCACGGCATGACCCTCGCCGCCGTGACACTGCCCTACTTCCGCCACATTCTGGAAGCCGGCCTGCCCAAGTTCGTCCGCTACGCCCAGAACGTGTGGAACGTGTGCGGCAAGGACAAGTCCGACCGCGAGATTGCGGAAGAGGGCCTGAAAGCCCTGGAAGGCTGGATGCGTGAAATCGGGTTGGTGATGAACTGCACGGACCTCGGTGTCACCGAGGCGATGCTTCCGCAAATCGCCGACAGCACCTTCCTGCTCAATGGAGGCTACAAGACACTCACCCGCGATGAAGTCATTGAGATCCTGAAAGAAAGCCTGTAGCAGAAATCCTAAAATCTGAAATAGATAAACGGATTCAATCCGCCGGCGAGAAGCGAACCGCCGCACAAGACATACAACACTACCGCAACCGCTGAGCCGCCTAACAGCACCCAGCGGTTTGGTTTATCTGTATATAGCTTATACTGAAGATCTTCTACCTTATTAAAATAGCCCATAAAGGAGAAAATGACCGCCAGCGCGAAGACAAACCAGAAGCGACGGTCGCAGTAGAACTCGTCGTAACGCCCGTCGAACGCAAATAGCTTCCGAATAAAGGAGAACGCATACCCCATATTTTCGGCGCGGAAAAACACCCAGCCCATCATCGCGACAAAAAAGGTGAGCACCACCGATGGCAATTTACCCATCTTTGCAAGAATATTCTTCAAACCCACCTTGTCCAAAACAAGGAACAGTCCATGGTATAGCCCCCAAAAGATGAAAGTCCACGCGGCGCCATGCCAAAATCCCGAAATGAAGAAGGCAAAACAAAGATTGAAATACATCCGTGGAACGGGAACGCGGTTGCCGCCCATCGGGATATACAGATAATCCTTGATCCACGCACTGAGCGTGATGTGCCACCGCCGCCAGAACTCCGTGATACTTTGCGAGATATACGGAAAATTAAAGTTCTCGGGGAAACGGAATCCCAGCATCTGCCCCAACCCCAACGCCATATCCGAATAGCCGGAAAAATCGAAATAGATTTGGAAGGTGTAGGCCAGTATCGCCACCCATGCCGTGGATGAGGACATATAATCGGGCGAAACAGCAAAAACGGCGTCCACATATTCCGCCAGCACATTGGCAATCAGCACCTTCTTCGCCAAACCGACCATAAAACGGAAAAAGCCGTTCACTCGCCGCGCATACGTGTCCGTTTCCTTTCGGTCGGCAAGTTGCGATGCAATGTCCTTGTACCGCACAATCGGCCCGGCTATCAGCTGCGGAAACATCAGGATGTAGAGCATCAAATCCGTGAGCTTCCGCTGCGGCTCCACCGTCCCGCGATAGACATCGACCATATACGAAATCTTCTGAAAGGTGATGAACGAGATTCCGACAGGAAGCGCAACATTCACCCATTCAAAAGGTTGCAGTCCGAAACAGGCATATATCACCCGCACATTTTCCACAAAAAAATTGGCATACTTAAAATAGAGCAGCAGACCGACATTAAGGAGAAGCGAAGCCTCCAGCCACCCCTTCCTTGCCCTGTCCTCGCTACGGGAAATCTTTCTCGCAATAAAAAAATCGGCAACCACCGAGGCAATGACCACCAAAATGAAGCGCGGTTCGCCCCACGAATAGAAGAGCAAACTCGCCAATAGAAGGGTGTAATTCTTTACCTTATAAGGAGATGCCCAATATGCCAGCAGCAATATCGGGAGGAAGACAAACAGAAAGACGGGCGAACTGAAAACCACCGGGCTAACGTTTAACCACCTTTATCACCTGATGCAAGGCACCGTCAACAGACTGTATGCGGAGCAGATAAATACCGGAAGGATATTCCGAAACATCCACATCAAACGTGTCGTCAGCAATTTGGAAGTTCCGCAACTCACGTCCCGAAAGGTCGAAAAGACGGCACTGCAACGGAGTGTTCTCCCCTCCCCTATCCAGTTCGACCGTGACGGACGAAGTCGTGGGATTCGGATACACCTTGACATACAGCTGCTCCGTCACATACTCGACAACGCCCGTATTCAGGGCTGTCACCTCGATTGGCACGGTTACGGTATTGCCGCCTTCCACGGTAGCCAGAAGGTTCGCACGGTAAATGCCATCGGGCATTCCCGACAGATTGACCGTCAGGGTAAAGTCACGCGATTCGAGCGCGTTGAGACTGCCGTTATCATAATTCATAGATGCCCAGCCGACAAGTCCATTGTTTTCACTAACCACCTGATTTTCAAAAAGAAGATAAATCGGAGTCACCGATTCGTATTGCAAAGTCACCTCTTCCGGCTCTGCACCGCACGTCAACGCCACCGCCGCCGGTGTAATTTGCAGCTGCGGAAGTGCGTCATTGTCCAACGGCAGGCAAACCTCATCAATCCACACGCAGTCTGCGTTGCCATCCACAGAATAATCCTTGGCATATTCCCACTTCAACGTATGCGCTCCCGCCAGCACGTCATAATAAACATAGGTCCAATCATGCACACCCGACCAACGATCCACTTTCTGTCCATCCAGGTAGAAATTGAGCCAGTCGTAATTGTTTTCGGATGAAGTTTTGTAAAAGAACGACACCGCTCCATCCCTTACCGCAGTGAAATTCAAAACGATAGAAGACGACTCATTGTGTGTAATCGCAGCGGATTTCATGGAGTAGTCGCCGGAAACCGATACGCCCGACACACGCACCCAACTGGCAGAATCCGTCAAATCATAGACCTGCGGAATCCCATTGTCAAACCCTTCGCAATTCACATCGCCGACCAGCGTCACCGGGAAAGTGCGATAAAAGTGCCCGTTCACCGTCACGTCAATGAAAGCATCCACCACCCGCGTGGGTGAAAAATCAGCAGTGGGACGGAAGACGAACGTGGCATGGTACGACTCGTTGGAGTTCAACACATAGCAGTCATCGCGTGCATCCAGCATGGTGATATCCGATTCATCAAAATGAAGGAACAGCTGCATGTCAATGATTTGCAAATTACTCCGGTTCACAAAAGAAACCAGCAAGGTATCCGTTTCATTGGGATCCAACCGAAGGTTGCCCCCGTCTTTGATGGCAAAATTTTCCACTTCAAGATAAAACGAATAAACCGGAAGCGATACCATACTGGTCTGCGGATAGCGGTCGTTCTGGATGGTCACGGCAAAATCCAGAATGGTGAGATGAGGCGTACTTTCATCCACATGGAAACGGATGGCGCGGTTCAGCGTATAGGCGTTTCCACCGCCGATATAACCGAAATACTCTTCATTATCAAACATTTGCACATGGCCATTGCCCGTCATAAAGACAATGTTGCAATCGTTATACGGCAGCGAGTCCATATTGCGGACAGTGAAAGAGATTTCCACATCTTCCCCCGGATTGATGACATCATCTCCACCAGCGGATATATGCAAATCCGTGATGGTCAGCAAATTGTCGTATTCACAACTGAGGAGGACTATCGTATCTTGCCGCTGGTCGTTATTGTCGAAGCAAGTGACGGAAACAGGCAGTCCGGTAAAGGCCTCAACAGCAGTTCCAGCCAGGACACCGTCGCGGCTGAGGGTCAGGAAATCGACTTTCCTGGGCGGAGTGAAGCGGAAACAGCGGTTGGCAACAGCAGCACTCCCCTTCCCCGAAACAGCGGTCTTCTGGAAAATCCGCGAATCCCCGCGTGAAACGGCAGAAATGACATCATTTCCATAATAATTCATTGAACCATAATAGTATTCAATAATACCATCGGGATAAAGCTTAACGGTGAAATTCACACTGCTGCTGGAATTGTCCGCCTGTTTCGCCTGCACACAAATAGTGACGGCATCGGAAGCGGCCTGCACCTTAAGGCTCGAAACCGTAAGGTCCATACGGAATGGGGCAATCATTTCCGTATTCAGCACTTGATAATCCGCATTTTGCAAGAAAGGCCAGTTGTACGTGTTGTTTCGGAACGTAATGTAACCGTCGGCATAAATGCATATTTGGTCATATTCATTGCCATAGAACGGGAACGAAAACGGCAAATTCACCGTAGCATAACCCGAACTGGAATTGGACAGTGTCACCGCATTGCCGACAGGTGTCGGACAGGTGGATGTAAATTCCTTTATATCAAATTCTTTCGTGAATTCAAAACGATAGGGTGCCTTTCCTCCCGAAACCGGAATCTGGTAGGAGTACTCCTGAAATGCCGTCATCACCGGCGGGTTGGGAGCCATCTGCGGACGAGTGAAATCAACGGAAGATACCACCGACAAAAAAGTGGTATCGTTGTTGACAATGGGGACATTCGCCTGTGTGCAAGCCGTTTCCGTCGGGAAATTGCTCCGGTAGTCCATCAACGAGAAAGCCACAATCTCGCCTTCAGACACGCCGTCGGGGTCGTTTTCCACCACTTCCAAGAAGAACTTGGCGGGCTGTCCGGGAGTGATATACTCCAACAGCCGGCTCACATCGAGGCCCAATTCAAGGGTCCGACCCGTTTCGGTGCTATCGCCCTGCATATAGTGTTCGCCGCCCTGGAAGTTGAAGACGGCCCACTCGATCGTATGTTCGGGACGGGTGGCGTTCACATTGGTGGCAACACCGGCCATCAGCTTGATGCGCTGGCGGCAGGTGTGCGACACCGTCGCCTTGTAGGTGAGGCGCGGTGCCACCTCGTCCTTCACATCCACCACATAGACACAGGCATTCCAGATGCCCCCTTGTGCCGGCAGTTCCGCCAGCTTGCGGTAGGGAAGGTAACTGTATCCCGCGTTGGCGAAATCCGTGCCGAAAGAGTTGCAGAAAATCACCGCACCGACCTCCCAGTCATGGATGTCCACCACACCGTCGTGATTCAAATCCTCGTTGTTGGTATAACGTCCGTCGCCGTTGTAATCCCAGCAAATGGAATCATCGTAGCCGACGATGGTCTGTCCATGGTTCACGTTGTTTTGAAAATTCGGGACAATCCACATTCCGGCATGCGGCGTGCCTGCGGGAATCTGGTGCAGCATCTCGTGTCCGTTGGGGACGTGGGTGGAGTAAAAATTGGCCAGGCCGCCGTACTCATCGCCGCGCAAATGGTTGTCGAGCCAATGTTTGAGCGTAAGAAGGCCCTCCTCTGTATCGGTCGGAATTGCACAAAACTCCACGATACGGTTGCGCATCGCGTTGTAATAAAGGTTGTATCCCGATGCCCAGTAGGCCGGACCACCGTATGAATAGGAGCCACCCCACTGTGCCACCGTCGGCGTGCCGGCTGTGCGGATGACCTGCCACGTGTCCATAAAACTCACCCCCCTGCTTGAACCTCCGTTGCAGAAATTCCATGCGAAATGCGTGGGATAACGGCGAGCATTGCTGTTGTTCTCCAAGCCACGCCGACAGTTGATCTCGTACGAGAAAGTATAGGCGATACTGGACGACTGGCCGCACTCCAATGCCGACTGATGGTATATCGGCGACATGAAAGGCAGGGTGGAGTTGTCCACTGCGGGGGGAAGTTCCCGCGCCATCTGGATAGCGTCCAATTTGAGTACGGGGCAACTGCGCAACAATGCCTCATCCTCGGGTGAGAGAATGGCATTCAGTTGTGAATACTGGTAGTCAATATCTGAAATTGTCTGCGCCCAGCCACACACGGCGAGCCCGCAAAAAAGGATAAAAGTCAGTATATTCTTCACGTGTCAATCCATTAATGTAATCCAATCCCCACTGCCAAAAACAAGGGGCAAAGGTACAACTTAATCGGATTGCCACGACATTTCCGACAAGAAAATTATCGGATTACATTCAATTTTTGTACAACACTGCGACTTCCATCGGAAATCCGCACAAGATAGAGTCCTTCCGCCAACGATGAAACGTCCAGCTGCTGGTTTTCTTCGGCACTTTCAATCAAAGAAATCCTCCTGCCCGAGAGGTCGAAAAGCTGCACCTGGCTGCCTGACACGCCCGAAAGAGTGACTGCAGACGAAGCCGGGTTCGGGAACATGGACACGGAAGCGATTTCAGCATCCTCAATATCAATCGTACGGGTCATGTCGATACAAGCCCTGTTGTTGTCGGAATTCGGGTCTGTCGTTACCCCGGAAATCCGTACATCATAGCAAATGGAACAAGCTATCAGCTGGAACTCGTCCATAATTGAGGCCGTCCAGATTGGCTGGGCAAGATCCACAATGATCTCCTCCCCAACATCCACAGAACTCAATTGTGTACCAGCTATATATAGGTATGTAATAGGATAGTTCTGGTTATAGGTGATGTCAAAAACAATGGAATCAGTGACAGCGACAGCATTCGGCCCGTTGTTTTTCACAATCACTCTCGGCTGCAAATCCTGTGTGGAATTCATCACGATAGAATAAATGCGATCTCCATTTTCATCGGCGAAACCAACAACTTCCAAATCGGCCGTCTGCGCACCAGCCGCAAAGAAAAAGAGAATCAAGGTCAGTGAAAGATAGAATTTTTTCATATTACAATTAATTATTAAGTCGATAACAATAAATATCCACCGAAGTATCCTTCTGCCATTTGGCCAAAATAGAGATTCTACCCCTATAGGCAGCTATTTCCATCACGCCCAAGCAGTTGGGAATCAGGTAAGGTTCAGTGTCAGCCACATAGGTCCGATGATAATGGGTGATGTCCATCGTTTCAATCCGTGCGGTGAAACGTCCGTCACGCACCTTCTCCTCAAACAGGGAAACGGGAATGTTGGTCACCACGTTGCTGTAGGCATCAATATAAGCGATATGTCCAGCAATCATATTTTGCGATTCAACATACGTGGCGGTAAACGGGATACGCATCTGCAGGGAACATTCAACGGTATGTTCCTGCCAACTTCCGTCCAGGCAGCAGTCGGCCAACTGAATCACTTTATCCAAAAAGTCACCCTCCTCGCCGGCATACTGACGCACTACCAGATCCTTCATCCCGTATGTAAGCAGTGAAAAGACCCCATTGTCCTCTCCTACAAAAAAATGACCGTCCACAACGACCACAACCGGTTTAGACAGCAGGAACGACGACGCGCCGGTGAGCACAAGATGAACGGTTCCCTCCGGAAACGACGTGTAGGAGTGTCGCAACAAAAAGGCCGTCTGGTTCACATTGCCAATCTCGATGGAATGGGTATGGTCCAGCACATGCACATCAGGCATCTTTGAAAAAAGACGACCCTTCAGCATGGCAAGATAGGGTTCCTGCAAAGTCCAGTCGCTGGTCAGTGTAATCAGTTTCATATTTTAACTTTTAAAAACCAAGTGCTTTATAAATCTCTTCATGTGCGAGCAAACGCAAACGGCTTTGCGACAAACGGTTCGGCTCCATGTCGGGATAGACACGGTTGGAGAGGAATATGTAGATGAGGTCGGCATCGGGGTCGCACCAGAAGACCGTGCCGGTAAATCCCTGATGCCCATAGGTACGACGGCCTGCCTGTGCCGGCAGAACAGGGTTCTTGGCAGGGAAAGACGGGGTGTCGAAACCGAGACCGCGGCGCTGGCACCCGTGCATCGGACAAGTGGAAACGAACTGCCGGACCGTCTTTTCAGAAAGATAGGTACGCCCGTTATAAACCCCGCCGTGCATCAGCATGGAGAGGAGCGCACTCACCTCATGTGCCGTGGAAAAGAGGCCCGCATTGCCGCCATTTCCGCCAAACAATGCAGCCGTCTGGTCATGGACATAGCCTTTTAAGACCTGTTTACGGAAGTATTTGTCGTTTTCCGTAGGGGCAATGTTGCCATCCTTGACAAATTCCAGAGGATGGAAACCTGTCCGACGCAATCCCATAGGGCGGTAAAATTCGTCAGTGAGATACTCCTCCATCGGCCGCTGGATGATGGACTCCACCACTTCCTTCAAGAGGAAAAAACCGAGATCGCTATAAACATACTTTTTTTGACCAATATGGTAGATGGCAATTTTATAACGGAGAGTATCCGGATAGTCGTTGCGAAGGAAGATGTTGTCGGCCACCTTCAAGGAGAAACGATCATCGGCCACAGTATGAAGGACCGTGGTGTCCCAAAAATCCTTGCCGCTAATCTCCCTATAGAACGGGACAAAGGCGGAGAGGCCAGAGGTATGGGTCAGCAGTTCAGCAAGCGTGAGTTCCGCAACCGCAGTGCCGGACGTATAGTCAAGGTACTGTCCCACCTTATCGGTAAGGCGAAGACGGCGGTCATCAAACAGCCTCATCACGGCGAGGGTGGTGGCGAGCGGCTTGGTCATAGAGGCCACATCGTAAACCGTGGCATCATTCACAGCATCGACAGAATCGTAAGTAAGGAAGCCATAATTCTTGGAGAAAACAACAGAATCGGAATGGATAGCCAAAATCTGACAACCCGGCAATATCTTGTGATCAATGCAAAGGTTGACCATCGAGTCAATACGATGGGAATAATAGGCTGGAAGAAGATCAACAGAAGCATTCTCTTTTTCTGCATTATTTTGCGCAAAACATGCAGTAAAAGAAAACAAAAAGAGACACAAAACCAGCAGATATTTCAGAAAGCGCTTCATTTCGATAGACTTACGGCAAAAACGGGCAAAGATAAGGAATCGACAGAAAAATATTTGAAAAAACCTTGGAAAATTGCTAACAAAACATTGTAAAAAAAGTAGGGCTGTCACATCGTGGCAGCCCTACATGAGTTATCTGAATTGATTAATTATCGGATGATGACCACACGCTTGGTGATGATGGTTTCTTTATTGCGAGCAGTGATCATATAGACACCCTGTGCGAAGTCGCCCGTTTCAATCTTGATGATCTTCGTGGTCTTCACATCATCGAAATCAACTTCAATGTTCTCAAGGATCTTACCACCAGTGCTGGAAAGGGAGATGTTGGTCTGACCCTCGAAGCCGGTAAGTTCAATCTGGACATAGTCGCGAGCGGGGTTCGGATAGACATTGGCCTGCGGCTCATCCTTACTTGAGGTATAGACCACTTCTCCACCGATAGGATCAACCGACGGCATATGGATGACCGGGCTGGAAGAAGCATCAACATGGAAGCAGATGGTATCCGTCGCATAAGTTCCAATAATTGTGGATGCGTGACCACCAACGGGTACATTCAACTGGAGAGCCCATGTGTAGTAGTTGTCCGGAGTAAAGTTGCCACCACGTTTGTTGAGTGTAACCACAATCTTGTAGTCACCCGTACCGTCGTGCAACGGGGAACCGAAGCTGGTAAACATAATGGTATTGGCACGTCCGTCGCGATAGAAGTCACCAGAAGCAGTGTGTTCGTGGTTAGAAGGCATAGGACCAATATAGTCAGGATCGAACCAGCAGAGGTTGAAGTAGTCGTAGTTGACCGGGTGACCGACAGGACCAGTCTGAGGATACAGATCAGGAATAGAGATCTGACTGCTGTTGCTACCGGTGTACGGCAACTGGAACTGATCGAAGAAGGTACGATACACAGGCTGGAAGTAATCGGTGACATTTGACATCAGCTCGTAAACACCTGTATTTTCATTCATACGATAAAGCGTGTATTCAAGAGATACTAAGTAGTTTGTATCGCAACCCAAGCAATTCTTGTCAACAAAGATTTCAAAACCAACATTGGTTGAAGCAGTGTTGAAGTTGACACAGGCGGGATGTTCAACCGCATCAGAAATATCATTCGGATTCCACACATCCGGAATCTGACGAATCTTCAGGTACGGGATATCCTCAACACGGAGGTAAATGACATAAACACTGTCACAGCCATACACCGTATGCAAGGAATCATAGAAGACATAGGTAGAATCATTACCTGTAAAGACATCTTTCAGAATATCCTTACGGAATTGACCAGCCGTGTCAACCCAATGATAACCGGCCGCATGGGCACCACCAATACCAGAATAGCAAACACGCTCAGACTGTTCAATGAGGTAAATCGGGTGGACAATGATCATGTCTGAAGTGTCAGACACCGAGCAACCGTGACTGTCTTCACCATAGAAGGATACATACAGGGTGTCGGCCACCGGATTGATCTTCATTGTATCGGAGGAACTGACGACATTCGTGACACTAAACACAGTGTCAAGAGCATCATACTCACCGGTGAGGAGAACGGCAGTCGTATTGTAGTTGGCTACACCACCTGCCATGACGATAGCAACTTCTGTCGTATCACCATTGAGGCAGTTCACAGGATTGATCACCACCGGTGTCATGGTTACCTGAGTGGGCTCTGTCACGATAATCGTAGCAGTATCAAAACAACCATGGTCATCGGTGACCGTCACAAGGTAAGTACCGGCAGCAATATTCTTGAAGACGGTATCCAGCTGATCCGTAACAATGTCACCACCACTATAAGAATAAGTGTAGTTGGCAACACCGCCCGTCACCGTAACAGGAATTGTACCGGTGCTTTCACCATGACAGTTCGGTTCAGTCATCGTCACATTGATGGAAAGTGAATCAGGAACAACAATGGTAATGTTCACAGTATCCTTATTGCCGCACTTGTCACCATAAATCACGGTCACAATCGTATCAGTGAAATCAGTCACCTGATAATTGTATGCAGGAGTCTGCACATAGAGGCCATCATTGAAGGAACCTTCCGGAGCATACGGAGCGAAGTCGTTCCAGTTATCACTATAATGGTTCTTGATGGTATCCTTCAAGTCAGGAATTCTGAATTCGCAAGTTCCGGCAACATAGATGTCATACGACATACCATCCAGACCTGTGGTCGGTGCTTCAACATCGGCCCAGTTAATGATACGCACCGTATCGGTAGCAACATTATCGCAAGAGTCGGTGAAGGTGACAATCACGAACGTGTCTCTCGGGTTGACAAGCAACGTACCCTCGACAGGAATCTGGGAGTAGGTCTTGATACCGCTCCAGTTATCCACGTAATGGTTCTTAACCGTATCTTCAAGATTCGGGACCTTGAAGGTGCAGGGATTTTCGAAGACTGCCCAAACGGTATCCGGGAGGTTCTCTGTCCACGGCTTGATCGTATCTACCAAAAGAATAGTATGTTTGATCGTGTCGGAGACATTGTCACAGCTGTCTATTGCAGTGTATTCTCTGAGAATGAAGCTACCGTAGCAAATGGTCTTGTCAATTGTAGTATCCACATTGTAGGAGTTGACCGCGTCAATAAGATTGCAGTCAGAAATGCCAGCGTTAACGGCAGGATCATTCAGCTCAGTCACTGTCGTGAAGGCAGCGGCAGCCGCATAGTTACCATCGCGGTCAATGTAAACCGTATCGTTCGTCAATGTCGTGTGGGTAACATTCGGAGCAACGGTGTCATAGACTTCGAAGAACTGGTCGAAATAGCTTTCGTGTCCGCAGCTGTCTTTCACCGTATAGGTACGGTGGATGAGCATCGGGCAGTAACCATTCACTGTATCGACGACAGAAACTTGGAGTTCATCACGCAACTTGCAGTCGGTAATCGTGATGCTGGCAGGCAACGAGCTCACAGTAGTATAGTTGTAGGCAGGATCGATAGCATACTCACATGTGGTCTTGTCGATATAGAACTTCGCCGTATCAAGATGCCCAACAATCAGAGGAGCAATCGTATCTGCAACATAAATCGTATCCACAAATGCAGTCGTATGTCCGCAGGAATCCTGAGCTTTATAATTCACAACCACCGTGTAGGCCTTGTAACATTCAACACCACCCGTAGCGATCGTGTCGGCAGAAACGAGAACCAAATCATTCATGAGGTTGCAGTCCTTAATGCCATCCTGCATATCCTGCGGGAGAGCATCAATGGTAGCAAACGTACGATGCGTGAAGTTGCAATCGGCATCCATATAGACCGTGTCAGGTGTAAGAGCAGCCGTGATGACCGGAGCAGAAGTATCCTGAACATGAATCGTCTGGATGAACTCGTTGGAAACGAGACCACAACTATCAAGGACAACATAGGTTCTGAGCACTATGCGAGTGCACAACATGGAGGAGGAATCCTCTCTCTCAAGTCTCACCTCGGAGTCGTCACCCACATTGCAGTCAACAACGTTAAAGTTTGCATCGTAAGCCTTCACATCGGCAACGGTGTGGAAGTAATCAACATCGGGACCCCAGCAAGTACCGGCATCGTCAGTCATATAGGTGACCAGCGTATCCAAGTATTCGGGTGTCACAACCGGAGCCACCGTGTCAAGGATAACGATAGTCTGGTAGATAGTATCGGAGGTATTACCACAAGCGTCCTTCACTTTATAGAATACCGTGTAAGTGATGGTGCAGACTTGACGTTCTGATACTGAATCCAAGAGGACGAGTTTGGAGGCATCAGCCCAAGCAGGATTGCAGTCATCAAATACAACGCCATGATCCAGAGCAACCTGCGGAGTGGTCCACTTGTTGAGCACAGGAAGTTCACAATTATCCTTGTAATACTGCGTATCAACAAGAGTAGCGTAGGCAACGCTGATAGCAGGAGCCAACGTATCTAACACATGGACGGTGATGGTCACTGTATCGGTGGAAACGTTGCCACAGGAGTCAGCCACAACGTATCTGAACATATAGGTAGAGTCGCAGCCGTTACCGCCGATAACCGTATCGATCGTAGTCACGGGGCTCGTTTCGCCGATATTACAGTCATTATACACATCCGTACCGCCATTCCAATCCGTCAGCTGCTTGTATTCGGTGAATCCGATATCCGGAAGCGTGAACCCACAGGCTGTGACATCCTCACGATAGATAGTTGTATCATGCAGCTTCTTGCCAGCAGCAACAACATCGGAAGTGGCAACAGGCGCAATCGTGTCTTTCACAATCAAACGGACAGTGAAATAACTATCATAGGTAGAGGAGCGGCCGCAATCTTTCGTGACCTTGTATTTTCTCACAAATACCTTGCCCGGGCAGTAGTTATCATCGTGATCAATCGTTTCGGAGTAAACGAGGTCAATCGTATGAGAGTGGCAATCCTTAATCTCAAGTCCATAGTGGCTGAGGAGGAAGGCTTCGTTTCTCAAACTGTCATTGAGATGATCAATAATCTCAGAATAGGTGTTGCAAGCAACCGTCTGGTGGATAGAGTCAGTAACCTCAGCAGTAACCGTCAAAGGCTGACCATTGAGGCTGAACATCGGACGCATCGTATCTTGATAGTAAATAGTATGCGTGAACTGGGTGGAATTGCCACAGTAGTCTGAAATCGTGTAGTACCAAATCTCCGTAGAGTCACACGTGAAAGCCGGATCTTCCAGAGCACCACCACGGATACTATCCAAAACAATGTATCCAGTAGCATCGTCAGCAGGCAAGTGGAGGTCACGTGCCTCAGCTGCAGAGGTAGATACAGCCGGAGAATAACCATTCAAAGCACCATACGTTTTGAAGGTATCAACCTGCTGCAACTCACAAGCTTCATCAGGACCGAGGAAATACTTTCTGTCAATAATATTGTGTACAAGCGGAGGCGTGGTATCCAACACATAAATCATCTGGGTGATGGTGAACTTTTTGTTACAAGCATCTCTGAAAACATAATCCACAGTCAATGCCTTCACACATTCCGTGGAGGAATCCGGAAGTTCGCGGGCATTCTCATAATAGAAATCCTTGACATAGCCACACTCCAAGATTTCCGTGATACCTGTATGGAACACATGAGGAACATTTACGGAACCATTGGAATTGCCATACACGGTATCTCCGTTAATGAATGCAGTAATAAAGCTAGCGCTCTCCACCTCATCCATATTGGTCTTGGTCCATCTGTAAATATCGGGAGCCGGCCAGTTCGGAACACTTGAATAGTAAAGTGTATCGGATGTCAAAACACCGCCAGGATTCGAAGTATGAATAACAGGCGGAACCGTATCAATAATCTGCCAACTTGCAGAAACACTGTCAGCATTGCCGCACTCGTCTTCTGTTTTCCATGTCACACGCCAGATTCCCTGTGCACCGCAATCCGGGAAATATTTCTTGGTATGGGTAACCGGGAAGCTGTCTTGCGAGCATTCGTCAAATGACTTGGGAAGCGTCAACCAAGCGTTAAAATCAGCCGGATCATACTCACAATCAACCGTGGTGTCAGTACGCGTGAGTGTGAACACAGGAGCCACACGGTCGATGATGGTGAAGCTTTCCGTCGTACTACTGGCATTACCGCAGGAGTCAGTCACAACCCAAGTGAAGGTATAGTGACCCTTGCAAACTGTATCACCGGGAGTATCCCAGTTCCAACCTTGGAAATGGATGCCGTCGGAGAGCAATGCAGAGTGTGCTGTGTCAAAAACAGTCGTCATATTGTCACCAATGTAAATAACAATGGATTCAACACCCGAGCAAGAGTCAGCGACCTCAAGGCTGCCATACAAGAAATCAAACAATTCAGACTGGTTACCCATACCGTCGCAATCAACAACAGGATTGGACTGATGCTGGATGACGGTAGGTAACTTCGTATCAACAATATTGATGAGATGATAAGCCGTGTCAGTCTGACAGCTGTCGGTGATGACCACATAGTGCTTGTAGTAGCCAGTCGGACCACAAAGTTTGACGAAATCGCTCAATGTATCGGAAAGGATGACCGCATTGTCAGCGCAATCATCAATGAAACGGAATTCCGTAAGGGACTGCTGGCGGATAGCTTGAATGTCGTCAATGGCGCATTCCATCGTGACATCGTCCGCGATATAGGTGAAACGCGGAGGAGTCGTATCAAGGATACTGAACGTGGCATACACCGTATCAGCATTGTTGCAAGAATCGACAGCACGGAAGGAATAATAGTAGGTCTTGGTACGGTAATTACAACCCTGTACAAGAGAATCCAAAACCATGGCAATGGAATCAAAAGCGCAGTTGTCATGTGCAGAGGCACCACCCTTAGTGTCAACAAAATCATTATAAGCGTGGGTCATCGCATAATCATCACCGTCACAGTATATCGTCACATTTGCAGGAATTGAATCGAAGACCGGGGCAACGGTATCCTGGACGTAGAAGACCTGTGTCAGCTCATCGCTGGTGAGACCACACTTGTCGGTCACAGAGTAGGTACGAACCACCTCAATCGGGCAAGTACCCGTCACCACTTCGGTGTAATTGACCCTCAGGCTGTCGGTAGGTGTGCAGTTGTCTGACAGCGTGAGACCGAAGGCAATCATCTTGGCCACAGTGTTCAGGGTATCGGGGGCAGCGCTAGCAGTGCAACCGTCAATATAGGTAGTGTCAATCGTACCAGAGAGAACAGGATTCGTTGTATCCTGAATGGTGAACGTGATATCCTTGGATGCCGTACATGCCGAGTCATCCGTCACTGTGAAGACGATGGCGAACGTGGTGTCACAGCTGATCACCGTTTCGACATAGTTGAAGGTATCCTTCAGCTCGCTGGTAGTAGTATTACGAACCTCAACCGTGTTGAATGTCCACTGGAAAGTGTAGTCGGTGCGGCCGCCCTTCACTTCGGCATTGAACATATAGTTGCCGAGATGAGGACAGGTGTCATTGACCGGTGCAACGAGCGACATCACTGTCAGTGCGGTATCCGGTCCGAGGATGGTGGAAGACACCGTGTCGCTGGGAGGACAGTTGTTGGCATCGGTGACATAAAGCGTGTAGGTACCGACGGCCAGGATGCGTCCGGTAACGGAATCGGTGCTCCAGATGCTGTCATTGCTGTCTCTCCATTCATATACATACGGCATTGTACCGCCGGTCAAACCCGTGACAGCGAGGTTACCGTTGGTATCGCCATAGCACTTGATATGGTTGAGGATGGTGTCACCCAGAAGGACAAGCTGGTCGGGCTGTGTGAGAGTATCGCGGACGGTGTCGGCAATACAGCCATTGTCATCGATCACACTGATGACGTATGCACCCGCTTTCATATTCTGCATAAGAACCGTAGTGTCGAGGACAGAGGGATCAAGGGTGTCGTTGATGGTTTCGACATCCGTGCCGAGGGTTCTCACAATGGTGACATAATAAGGAGCAGTACCTTCTTTCACATTATACTTGAAGGAACCGTCGTTGGATTCAAAGCAGGTGAGATTTGTCCAGTCGCTGGAGGAAAGTGTCAGCGGGCCATTCGGTTGTTTGATGGTGTCTGTGAGGGCTGTGTCAGCCTTACAACCGTGTGCGTCGGTGACATAGATGGTGTATTCACCAGCGGGAAGGATGGGACCCGTGACGGAATCATTGCTCACCGTGTCATTAGCGGTATTGACCCAAGCGTAGCTATAGGGATAGGTACCGCCAGTCACGCCAGTGACAGCGAGGTTACCGATGCTGTCGCCAAAGCAGAGCACGTGGGCAAGAACAGTGTCACCCACCAACACAAGCTGTTCGGGCTGGTTGATGGTATCCGTGGCCGTGGCCGTGCAGCCATGGTCATCCTCCACGTTAATCACATAGATACCTGCCGGGAGATTTTCCATGGTAACCGTGGTATCAAGGGCGGAGGGATTGAGGGTCATCTCCACACTGTCGGTAACAGCGCCGAGCGTGCGGACGATCTTCACTTCATAGGGAGCGGTACCCTGTTTCACGTTGAACTTGAAGGAACCGGTCGAATCCTCGAAGCAGGTGAGGTCAGTCCAGTCGCTGGTAGTAAGCGTAAGGATGTCGGGAGCGGCGACATCGGCGGTATCGTTCACGACCACCTGGCATTTGTTGGTGTCGGTCACTTCAATATCCCATTTACCGGCGATGAGGCCGTTGAAGTCAAACACGGTCTGGTCAGCGGCACCATGCTGTGTATAGACAGAATCCGTAACCGTGTGGTGAGTAATCTTAACATCGTAAGGGGCGAGACCGCCTGCAACGGTAATGCGGATGGCACCGTTGGCGTCACCGGCACAAAGAACGGTAGCAGTCACCTCAATGGTGTCCACCACGAGTTCATCAACAGGGAGATTCACTTTAATAGTATCGGAGGCGGTGTTGCCGCAGCTGTCGGAAACGGTGACCACGACAATCGTGTCAGTGGTGACATGCGTACCGGCGGCAGGCACCTGAACAGTATCACGGAGGATACATTCATCGGCAGCCGTGATGTAGCTTCTCACGTCAGGGATGATGTATTCGCAACCAGCGTATGCCGGAGCGGAAACAGTGTCACCCATTTTTGTAATTGTGGGGGCAATGGTGTCGTTCACGAAGAAGGTGACCTTGACAGTATCCTTCAGCGTACAACCATTGGTATCAACGGCATAGTCAATACCCGCAGTATGGACACCACCACAGGTGGCAGCCAATGTGAAGGAGAGGGTATCCGAAGATTTATCAGCATTGTATGTGTTCGTACCCGTAATCGAACCAGTCCAATTAATATTATTGTAAGGAGCCTGGCCGCCGGAGATTGTAGCGACAAGGACATGCTCCAGTTCGTTCGGGCAGAAGGTAGTGCTGTCAACGACGGCAGTTCCATCGAGGGAAGCCCAAGCCACGCTGGGACGTTCGAAGACAACGACGCGGGCAGAGTCGGTTGCGGAGCAAGCGATAGTGTCCACGGTAGCATAGACAGTGTGTACGTGGTTCATGCTTACGTTGGCCCAATACAAACCTGCATCGGTGGTATGGACATCGGCCACATCGTAAACGATGGTATCGAGGTTCATATCGGTACCGTCGTGGAACCATGTCCACTTATCATACTCCTGATCCAAAGTAATCTTGAGGGCGCTGTTCTCGCAAAGGGAGTCGGGTGTAGCGGTCACAACCGGATTCGGAGAAGCATAAACCTCCAGATAAACCACCATTGTGTCGGAACTCACACAGCCCGAGGCCGAGTTGAAGCCCAGCGCATAGAAGTGGGAGTTGACATTCGTATCTACAGTAAAGGCGACCGTGGCATCCAGGGTGTCAACCACATCAAGGTTCTCGTCGAGCCAGATGCACTTGTCGGCGGCGGTCAGGCTCACCTTGACGGAGAACTGTCCGCTGTCGCAGAGGAGGAGGATGCTACCGGCGGTGTCTATCTCAGGAACGGAAGGATCCTCGAAGAAGACACGGAAACGCACGATGCTGTCGATGGCACCGTTGCAGGAGGAGACACCCATATAGAACACGGAATCATAACCCGGGTCAATGGTGGTGTCGGTGCTGACGGTGAAAGTGACAGCGGGATTACCGATGACGAGGGAGTCACCCACACAGCGGAAGTAGTCGGTAATGTCGCTCACCTCAACCGTGTGAAGGGTATCAGAGGAGAGGATGCCGCAGACCTCGCTCTGGTGACCGCCGACATAGTAGCGTTCATCATTGTCTTCTGTGACATAATCCCATTTCGTTCCACCGCAACGCTGGGCGATGGAGAAGATGAACTGGTATTCACCATCTACTTTAATATTATATACGAGACGGTGGGCAGTACTTGCCACATCCCTGAACCATCTCACATAGAAGTAGTCAAACTGGAACGGTTGGTTGTGTCCGGGCAGAGTCACTATAAAGTGTCCGGGATCCTCGCACTGCTGTCCCATTTCGAGATGTGCCGTAGGCGTATTGGCACCCGGATAGCTGCCGTAGCCATCTCCATTCTGGCAATAGTGGCTGGTGTAGGAGTTACCCCACCATCTTTCAGCCATACCCAAGTCATAGCGGGATTCAAACTTGAATTCCTCGAAGTAGTAGGAGAGTGAGTCATTAGGAATCACGCTGCCGTTGTACAAAACCTGCCACTCGATGGAAATCTGGTCGGTGCCGGCCAATCCGAGGGAGTCAAAGCACTCGGAATTCGGACTGAAATAGACGGTGTCGTACTGGTTCAGGACCACCGACGAAAGGTTTGCGGGGTCGAGTACCAGACCAGACTGAGCTTTCAGGCCCAAACTGAGCACGGCCAAAAGCACACTCAAAACGCAAAAAGATAAAACTTTTTTCATAATTAGGAGATTTATTTTTTTATTATTTATCTTCAATCTGTTTGTTTTCAATAAGTTACAACTTTATTTGTCTAACATAGTTTACTTTTTCCAATTCTGCAAAAATACAACATTTTTTTTATCCATCAACAGTTTTAATTTTTGTTCACGTTTTTTTTTGCTCAGAAAAAAATCCACCAGCACCCATTTGAAGTGGTTTTCGTTCAAAATGAGCACAATAAGACAAGCGGAAAGAGCAATTCCTTCCGTCTTTTCAACATATACAAGTGAGAAAAAAAAAGAAAATCCCGAAAAAAGCTATCCGATTATCAGCCAATAAACGAGGACTGCATAAAGGAAGCCCGCCGGAACGGCCATCAGCACGGAATCGAAGCGGTCGAGCACGCCGCCATGCCCGGGCAGGATGTTGCCGGAGTCCTTCACGCCGCACGCCCTCTTGATCATCGACTCCACAAGGTCTCCGAGTGTACCGAAAAGCACCACCACCAAGGCAAAGCCAACCCATTGCAGCGGCCCCCATTGGACATCATCGACAAAATAGCCAATATAACCGAAAGAGACCGAGGCCGCCACTGTCAGCACCAACGCGATAATGAAACCCTCCCACGTTTTCTTGGGAGAGATGCGCTCGCACAGCTTGTGCCGTCCAAACAGACTGCCGGCACAGTAAGCCAGCGTGTCGTTGAGCCATATCGTGATAAACAGGGCAAGAAGGAGCGGCGCTAATTCCTCGGCCATCGCGAACATCAGCATTACCGGAAGGGCAATCCAGAATACCGGAACGAGACAGAATGAAAGCGTACGCAACGAGGACACCCCGTCATTTTTTTGAAAAAGCAAGACAGCCGAAAGAACCGGGAAAAAAAGTAGAAGAATCAGAATCAAGAAAACAGGATCCGGAAAATGGACAAGAGCGGGGAAAACCACTATCGGGATAACCATCAGCATAGCAAGAACTGACACAAGTCTATTGGCAGAGACACCCGTCATTTTCAAAAACTCACGCGTACCCTCCACAGCCACCAAAGACATCAGTACGGCGAAGGGGATGATGGTCTTTTCATACAAAAGGATGCTTGCCACCACCGCAGCGACAAAAAGGATCCCCGTAACCGTTCGCAACACCAGATTTTTCATACAATATATTATATATACTATAAATATTATATATACTATTAAAAATAACTATTCTCCGGACTGTTCATGAATCATCATCAGTGTCACCTGCGGTTTGACGACAGAGGGCTCCTCCCCTTCCTGTCGCGGGGCGGGACGGAGCAATTCCATCATATTGAATTTCAGGTCAAGCCCGTCGGGGCGGTTTTCCTGCTGCACGGTGGTCGTCATCTTGCCTGTCAAGTCCTTGAGGTCGTTGACCAGGCTGGCGTTGCCGGAAAGCACGATGATGTTCTTGGCCATTCCGAGAATGGAGGGATAGAGCAGGTGTTGTCCCCGCTGTGAGAAGACAAGATGTCCTGTCCGTGCAATCAGGTGTTCGGCATAGACGATAACAGCATCGGCGACAGTTTGTTCAGGGAGTGTTTCGACGAAGCCTATATGGAACTGCCGAAGAATGTTGGAGAGGTGTGACGAGGCGTTGACCACCCGTGTCCAACGGCCGGCCTCAACAGCAAACTTGATGCGGTTGTAGATTTCGGCGAGCCGTTCCGAGACATACCCTCCGTCGTTCATACGGTTTTTGTCAATTTCAAACTCATACAGGATGCCGCCCGCCTCGGTAAATTCCTTTTTAAAATTCTGATAGGGGTCGTCCATCGGGTCAAAGACTTTTTCGCGGTCCACCTGCGGCACGAAGGCGTCGCTTTTAGTACTGAGCGCGGAACGGATGTTGCCGCAAATATCGTTTTTGCAAATATTGTTTTTAACTTCGATGGAGGCCATATCTATAGATGATTAATTATCAGTATTTTCAGTTGTTTCAGCAACCTCATTGTGCCCAAATTCCCTCTTGCCGTAGATTTTTTCAAGGTCATCGGCATAGAGGACTTCTCGATCCACGAGCCAACCGGAGAGTGTCTCAAGGTTTTCGCGGTTGTCCATCAGAATCTGTTTGGCGCGGTTGCAGGCGGATTCGGTGAGGTTGCGCACTTCGGAATCAATTTCCTCAGCAGTTTTCTCGCTGTAGGGACGGTTGAAGGAGTAGTCGCTCTGCCCGGTGGAGTCGTAATAACTAACTTTTCCGATTTTGTCGCTGAAGCCATAGACCGCGACCATGGCGTAGGCCTGCTTGGTGGCGCGTTCGAGGTCGTTTTGTGCACCGGTGCCGGCCTTCATCTCGCCAAAGATGACCTCTTCGGCGGCACGGCCGCCCAGGAGGACACAAAGTTCGTCGAACAGTTGCTCGCGGGTGGTGATGTGGCGTTCTTCGGGGACGTACCATGCCGCACCGAGGGCGATACCCCGTGGCACAATCGTCACCTTCTGAAGCGGCGAGGCATGCTCAAGCAGCCAGCTGACCGTGGCGTGCCCCGACTCATGGACGGCGATGGAACGTTTCTCCTCGGGGGAGATAATGTTGGTGCGACGCTCCAAACCGCCGATGATACGGTCGATGGCATTGTTGAAATCCTCTTTTTCGATGCTTTTTTTGGAATGGCGGGCGGCAATCAGGGCTGCCTCGTTGCACACGTTGGCGATGTCGGCTCCGGAAAAGCCGGAGGTGAGCTTCGCAAAGTATTCCAAATCGACATCCGCTCCGAGTTTCAACTTGCGGACATGGACACCGAAGATTTCCTTCCTTTCGGTGAGGCTGGGCAGTTCCACATGGATCTGGCGGTCGAAGCGGCCGGCGCGGAGCAGGGCGCGGTCGAGGACATCGGCGCGGTTAGTGGCGGCGAGAATGATGACTCCCGTGTTGGAGGAGAAGCCATCCATCTCCGTAAGCAACTGGTTGAGGGTGCTTTCACGCTCGTCGTTGGCACCGCTCATCATACTGCGGCCACGGGCGCGTCCCACGGCGTCAATCTCGTCGATGAAAATGATGCAGGGCGCTTTTTCCTTGGCTGTGCGGAACAAGTCGCGGACGCGGGACGCACCCACACCGACAAACATTTCCACAAAGTCGGAGCCGGAAAGGGAGAAGAAAGGCACTTTGGCCTCCCCTGCCACGGCGCGGGCCAGCAAAGTCTTTCCCGTACCGGGAGGACCGACCAGCAGCACGCCTTTCGGAATGCGTCCACCCAGTTCGGTGTATTTTTTCGGATTTTTCAGGAAATCCACCACCTCTTCCACTTCCTCCTTGGCACCTTCCAAGCCGGCGACATCCTTGAAGGAGATATTGAGGGTGGACTTCTCGTCGAAAAGCTGCGCCTTCGACTTGCCAATGCTGAACATGCCGCCGCCCCCGACACCGCCGCGCATGGAGCGCATTGAAAAATAGAACAGCATGATAATCAGCAGCATCGGAAACATCCAGAGCAAGAGCTCGCCTGTCCAGTTACGGGAGTTGTCCTGTGTGATGGGAAATGCATATTCTTGGCGGAGCCGCTTGGCATCGGCCGCAGTCAGCGTGGTGTCGGAAGCGATACGGGAAGCGACCTCCTCTTCCACCACTCGGTTATACTCGTCATTGAACGCCTTGAAGTCGTTCTGTGCCAGGTAGTACTGTGGACCTTTGAGGTTTTCTTTCACCGCTTTGTAGCGTTCTTTCGAATCAAGGCTTTTCCCTTTTATAAAGACATTGACCCGCTCATCCTTCTTGACAAAGACTACCTTGTCCACATCCTTGTCCAACACCATTTCGCTGAATTGCAGATTGTCGATCTCGGTAGTGGCGATGGCATCGTAGTCCCAGAACCAGACAGCAAGGAGGCCGCAGCCAATCAAGAGATAGAGCCAAGTGAGACTGAAAACCCGTTTGGAGGGCTTTGGCTCCTTATTTTTTTTCGGATTATTGTTCTTGTTTTCCATAAAAATCAAAGGCGTTTGATATCCGCGTCATTCCATAACGTTTCAAGCTGGTAAAATGTTCGCGCCTCGGGCTGAAAAATGTGGACGATGGTGTCGAAATAGTCAAGCAGGACCCATTCGCCGTTGGCGAGGCCCTCCACAGCGGAGGGATTGATGCCGGCTTCGCGCTTGGTCAGTTCCTGCACATAGTCGCAGAGCGTTTCCACATGCGTGCGCGAGGTGCCCGTGACAATGATAAACGTATCAAAATAAACGTGGTTGATTTTTTTCAAGTCGATGATGGTGACATCCACGCCGCCTTTTTCGAGCAAAGCCTGGACAATCAGCTCGCTAATGTCACCCGTGAAGAGGTTCTCCTTCTTCGTTGCTACCTTTCTTTTTGCCATTTAATACCTATTAAAAATTAAAGGTGCAAAGATACAACAAAGTTTATCAAGTTCATCAAGTTTATCAAGTTATATTGCTTGTCTCCGTTTGAATCACTTTTTTTGGAAAACGATGTCGGAGGTTTCAGAAAATCGTGTAAATTTGCCGCTGTTTTTTTGGAAAAGACAATTCAAAGAAAATCATCATAAAAGTTTAATTTAATCCACTAAAAATGAAACATTTATTACAAGTTCTGGCTGTGGTTGCCCTTTTCCTCACGGGTTACACGGCAAAAGCGCAAATGAGCTACGGCGGCGAACCTTATTCCTTCAAGAACACGATTTCCCAAGTGGTGCCCACCATTGAGATCGAGGCATTGAATGCAGAGGCCCTTCTCGCAGAAGATGCTGCCAATACGGGGAAAGATCACCCCATGCGCATTGGTGTGACGAAAGACGTGAATTACAACATTTACAATTCCGGACGTATAGATATGCTTCCTGACGGCGGGCGCGTATGGCGTCTTGCCTTCCACATGGAGGATGCCACCTTCACATCCATGAACTTCTCCACTTTCGACATTCCCGATGGAGCTGAACTTTATTTATATACACCTGACAGAGAGAATGTTATCGGAAAATTCATTAACAAGAACCAGATGGAGGACGGCACTTTCTACCCGCAGGAGATGCCCGGCGAGGATATTGTGGTGGAATACTACGAGCCGGCCGGCTGTGCTTTTGAAGGCAATTTGGTGATCAACCAGATTTCACAGGGATACTACGATTTCTTCCATATCAAATCCATTGAAGGCCAACTGGGCGATGCGGAAGGAACATGCCATCCCAATGCCATCTGCTACGACGCCAACTGGCGTGCTCAAATCCACTCTGTCGTATGCTATACAATGACATCAGGCCAATATGTTTACATGTGCTCCGGTGCCATGGTCAACAATACCGCCAGAGACAACAAGCAGTACCTTCTTTCCGCAAACCACTGCTATGAGAGTGGCACATGGAAATTTTACTTCCTGTACCAAGCAACTACCTGCAACCCCTCAAGCAACAACGGCAATATTTTCAAGACCGCCACGGGTTACACCTTGAAGGCGAGAGATAACGGCAACAGTAGTTCCGACTTTATGCTTGTGGAAATCACGGGACAGATCAGTGCCGACCGCGATGTTTACCTGGCAGGTTGGGACTGTAACACTACCGTTCCCTCCAATCCGACCCAGTGCGGTGCCATCCACCATCCGGGCGGTGACATCAAGAAATTCAGTGTCCCGCAACACATTAACAACGGTTCAATGTCTGGCTATGGCAAGTTCTGGCTGGCCAACTGGGCGTATGCAACAGGAACGACTGAACAGGGATCATCTGGTTCTCCCCTCTTCAACAAGAATAAACTCATTGTAGGCCAGTTGTATGCTGGAACCAGCAGCTGCGAACAGAGCGATAATAGCCATCAAGGCCCCAGCGGCTGGGATTTGTACGGCAAACTTTCCAACTCATGGGAGAATAACACGAGCGACAACTCCAAGAAACTGAAACCGTGGTTAGACCCGAACAACACGGGTGCCACCACTCTGGAAGGAAAATGGATGCCTGGCGCGCCGAGCGGAATAGCCGAAAACGAATCACATGCCAATCTGGATGTCCATCCCAATCCCTCGACGGGCCTGATTACCATCAGCGGCAAATTCAACGAAGGCAAGGGCATCTGCAACGTTTACAATATGATGGGCGAACTCGTTTCTGCAAAGATTGTCAGCCTCAGCTCTGAGACCGTCTTGAATCTCAGCAACCTGACTCCCGGCATGTACATGCTTGAAATCACCGACAACAGCAACGTCTATCGCTCCAAAATTATCATCAGCAAATAATGAACCTGAAGGAAATCGTCGTATCGACGGCGTACCTTCCCACCATAGAATACTTCGCTTTTATCGCCAAAAGCGAAGTATTTTTTATGGAGGACGCCGAGACCTACCAGAAGCAGTCATACCGCAACCGCGCCTATATCATGACGGCGGGCGGGGTGCAGACTTTGATTCTTCCCACGCGGCACGAGACCCAGCGAAGCTGCATCCGCGACGTCCGCATCGACTACAAGTGCCCGTGGCAGCTGAAGCACTGGCGCGCCATCGAGTCGGCCTACAGCGGAACACCCTACTTTCTCTATTTCAGGGATTTCCTATATCCTTTTTTTGAAAAGAAATACGAATTCCTTTTCGACTACAACTTGGAGTTGACAGAGACATTGCTCCAGCTTTTCAAGATAAAAAAAGCCCCCGCTTTCACGGGGACCTTCGAAAAAGAATATCACGAACGATTTGATTTACGGAATCTGATTCATCCGAAGAAGGAGCGATTTTTTCAGGATACGCCGTACCATCAAGTGTTTGACGACCGCTTCCCCTTCACCGGAAATCTTTCGGTCATTGACCTGCTGTTCAATGCAGGACCTGACCGGGAATATCTCCTTAATCTGCGTTAGCGCCGCCCACCAATCCGAAGAATACGCTCTGTGAGGTATATTCAGGTTGGACGGTCTTCTGCATGGAAGGGGTCTGCACGTCCACAATCCGCGAGTCCTGAATGGCGGTTTGCCAAGCCGGACGGTTCACCAGGTTATTGAATTTCTGGTCGTCGTCGTAGTCGGTTTCGCCATTGTCGGTGACGATGATGCCTGTGGGGGCGGGAGCGGGGGCCATCTTCGGCTGGCTCGCGTGCGAGGCGTGCGGCAGGGCTGTGTATTCACCGGTCTTATCCTCCGTGACCAACGAAGGCATCTGCACAGCAGGAACATTCGGCTGCTGGAAGAATTGCGATCCGAAAGGATCCTCTTTCTTCTCCTCTATCTTATCTTCCTTGTTTTCAACGATATCTTCAACCACGGGAGCGATTATCGATTCCGGCACGGGAGCGATGTCTTCGGATTTCGGGGCCTCTTCGGAAGGGATAGTGTCAAAAAGGGTGGGATCGGTGGCGGGGAGCACAACCGAATCCTCGGGTTTCTGTTCAGGCACGGCAGGTGTTTCGGGTACAGCAGGCGGAATAGGAATGAAAAAATCGCGCTGCTTATCAGCCTCCTCTTCCGGAACTTTCGGAGTGAGCGTATTTTTATTGTATTTTGTGATAATGACCGACAGTTTCAATTTGTCGCCAAGGCCTTTGTCGGCGGCGTGGCCCCAAATGACATGGGTGTCTTCGTTCTGGTATTTCTCGAACTCCTCGGAGAGCTTGAACAACTCGTCCACGGTAAGTTCTTGATCTTCACCATAGCGTAGGAAGAAGAGGAAGTTTTGAGCGTCGGTGATGTGGTTGTCGTCGATGAGGTTGCAGGTCATGGCCTTGCTGATGACCTCTTCGATACGGTTTTCGCCGCTGGCTTCGGCGAGACCGAGCATTGCCTCGCCGCTCCCCTTTAGGATGGAGACGACGTCGTTAAAGTCCACGTTCTGGTAGCCGGCCACAGTGATGAGCTCGGCGATGCACTTGACGGCGTTCTTGAGGACATCGTCGGCATGGGCGAGGGCAACGGGAAGGGTTTCGCGGCGGTAGGTTTCCATCACCTTCTGGTTTTGGATGATGATGAGGGAATCGACATACTTGCGGAGTTCGGCGATGCCTTCGTCAGCCTTCTGGCAGCACTTTTTCTGTTCGAGTTTGTAGGGGTAGGTGACGACAGCGATGGTGAGGATACCCATATCGTGGGCGATGCGGGCGACCACGGGTGATGCACCGGTGCCGGTACCTTTTCCCATTCCTGCGGTGATGAAAAGCATCTTCGTATCCTTACCGATCATTTTGCGTATTTCTTCTTCCGACTCCTCGGCCAGTTGCTTGGCGATGACGGGATCGGATCCGGCGCCGAGGCCTGACTTCCCGAATTTCAGGGTGGTGGACACCTTATTCTCCTGCAGTGCCTGTTCATCGGTATTGCACAGGAAGAAGTCCACACCCACGATGCCTTCCTCATACATGTGCTGTACGGCATTGCCGCCTGCGCCTCCAATTCCAACGACCTTGATGATCGAGGGTTTCTTCACTTCCCCGTAGCTTGTGGTTTCAAATGTCAATTCGTCTATCTCGTTCATGGTTTTTCTCTACTAATTTACTATATATTAAATGTATTATTCAAAAAAAAATCGGTTTTAGTCCACGCCGCCTTCATCGTTGTTGTCGGTCAGGCTTCCCCACATGACACCGGCAATCTTATTGAGTCCATCCGTGACACGGTCAAAGAATCCCGGTCTTTCGGGGCTGGGGCTTTCTTCCTGGGTTTCCTCCGCAGTGACAGTGGCAGCGGCCGTATAGGGCTGGGCCACGCACTTACATCCGTATGCAAGAAGTCCGAGGGCGGTGGAGTAGATGGGGTCCTTGAGAGCGGGTTCAAGGGTCTGGGTGAAGCCGATGCCGGGGATTCCGATGCGGGTGACGCGTTGGAACACGAATTCGGCGAGGCTCTTGATATCCTTCAGCCGTGCGCCGCCGCCGGTGATGACCACGCGCATAATGTCGTTCTGGTAGCCGGAACGTTCGATTTCGGCTCTTACGGGTTCAAGTATGTCGCGTTTGACACGGGCGTTGATAGCCTGTGCGAGGTCGCGCTCGTTGATTTTCACATTCTGTCCAAAATAGACGGAATTCTTGAGTGTGATGAAGTGGTTGCGGTCGGCGTTGTCGGGAACGCAGGAGCCGTGTTCCACCTTGATCTGTTCCGCCTCCTCGTAGGTCATGCCCAATGCCTGGATATCCTTGGTGATGACCTGTCCTCCGACGGGGATGACACGGATATAGACCGGCACGCCGGAGCGGTAGATGATGAGGTCGGTGGTGCCGCCGCCGATGTCGATGAGAGCGACACCGTTCTTCTTCTCCTCCTCGGTGAGGCAGGAGATGGAGGAGGCGAGGGGTTCCAGCAGCAGCTTGGACATAGAGAGGCCGGAATCCTGAACGCTTTTGACGATCTTCCTGATCTCGAAGTCGTCACCGGTGATGAGCTGGTAGGTGGCGGTGATGTTCTGCCCCACCCTGCCGACCGGCCGGAGGGTTTCGCTGTCGTCGATCTTGAAGTTCTGGGGGATGACGGCAATCACCTTGCCGGAGTTGACGACATAGTTCTCCATTTCGGAGTTCATCCTATCGATTTCCTCCTTGCGGATGATATTGTCGTGGCCGTTGATGCGGGTGACGGAGTGGTTGCAGGTAACGCTTTTTATGTGGCGTCCGGCGATGCCCACGAAGACATCATTGACGGGCTGGCCCGTGGCCTCTTCCACCAGCCGTTTGGCGGCGGTGATGCCGTCAATCGTGTCTTGCAGGTTGAGTACCAAGCCGAACTGCACGCCGGTGGAGGGGGCTTTCCCGTAGCCACACACTTCCACTCTGCCGTCATCGCAGAGGTATCCCATCACCATCACGATCTTGGTGGTTCCGATGTCAAGACCCACAATCATCTTGGGGACATTCACTTCTTCGGGTTCGGGTTGAGGCGTTCTCTTTTTCATGTGTTAAAGGTTATGGTTGACTAATTTACGGGTGGCGAAAAATCGGTTGTTGAAGCGGACATCCACTTGGGAGTAGGTGTCGGCGGGGAAGTAGATGAGGGCCTTGTCGTAGGCGATGTGGAGCATCCGCAGTTTGCGGTCGAGGTTGTCGGCGTGGCCGATAAGGACGGAGTGGCGGGCGAGGCAGTTGTAGGCTTCAATTTCCCCGTTGTCATTCACATAGAGTTGGGTAAGTTGGGGGGCGAGGAGGGTGTCATTGCTGAGGGCGAGTGCGATGCGGTAGGCATCGAGGAGGGTGGTTTCCTTGAGGTCGCTCACGTTCTTGCCCTGTGTGTAGGGGGTGCGGACATTGCCGCTGAGCACGGGCAAGCTGGAGCGGATGCGGCTGTTGTCGGGGAGGAGTTCTCCGTCATGACCGATGAAGTAGGGCAGGCCGTTGTCGGGATAGACGGAGAGGAGGGGGCTTTTGATGCGGATGTCCATGCGGAGGGTGGAGCCGACGGGCGTGAGGTTGAGTAGGGAGTCGAACCAGACGTTGGTGCGGAGGGCTGTCTCCACGTCTGTGCGACGGATGTTTCCCGGAGCGATTCCGGTGAGTTGTACCCCTCTGGCGCGCAGAAGGGCCAGCACTTCGGCCTCGGTGACCACCGTATCGGAGCCTGTATAGGAAAGGCGCACCTCCGTCCTGTCGCAGGTTTTCGGACGGAAACGGACAATTGCGAGCACCACACCGACGGTGACGGCAACAAGCAACAGCAGAAGGAGGATACCTTTCAGTTTCATCAACGGTTAATAAATGGTTTAGGCTCAATCGGTTGCAACAATCTGCCAAAACAGGGGTGAACAACAAAAGGGGCAGAAAGTTTACTCTTGAGCAAGTTGGACAAAGGTACGCACATTCTCCAAAACAAGCATATTTTTATAGAAATATAACAAACACTTTTCTGTTAATATCTTTATCCCCCAAAAGGTGTAATATTTGTTTAAAAATCAACCACATATCAGATGTAAAAAAAATAAAAGATGACATTTTCCCCAGCGGTTATTGTAGGGAATTATTCCTTATTCTCCTTCCCTCTCCTGCAAAATGGCGGAGGTTTTTCTCCACAAACACGCACATTGGAGGCGTTTCGCCCCCCTTGCGAAGAGTTGGCTACGGGAGCCCTGGCCGGGCGATCGCAGCGGATTTTTTGTCAGTTTGTAAAAAATTTTCGGCTATCAGCTTTCGCATTGAAAAAAGTTGTACTTTTGCGCCCCAATTTTGAAACCAATTATCAACCTAATTATCAACCAAAAAAAACAAAACTATGTTGAATCATTACGAAACCGTTTTCATTATGACTCCCGTTTTGTCTGACGAACAGATGAAGGAAACGGTTAAAAAGTTCGAGGGCATTCTCCTCGAGAAAGGTGCAGAGATCGTTCACCAGGAGAACTGGGGACTGCGCCAGTTGGCTTATCCGATTGCCAAAAAAACGTCCGGTTTTTACCACCTGATTGAATTCCAGGCCGAGCCGAGCGTGGTAAAGGACTATGAACTTCAGTACCGTCGTGACGAGCGTGTGATGCGTTATCTGACCATCCTGATGGACAAGCACGCCATCGCCTACAGCGAGAAGAGACGCAACCTGAGAAAAGAGAAAGAAGCTGCCCCCGTTGTAGTGGAAGAGGCTCCCGTGGCTCTCGAAGCTCCTGCAGCAGAAACCGTAAATGTTAACGAATAAGGAGGAATCAAGTTATGGCACAACAATCCGACATCAAATATCTGACCCCCATCGCGGTTGACATCAGAAAGAAGAAATATTGCCGTTTCAAGAAAAGCGGTATCAAGTACATCGATTACAAAGACGCCGAATTCCTCAAGAAATTCGTCAACGAGCAGGGCCGCATCCTGCCCCGCCGTCTTACCGGTACTTCATTAAAATATCAGAAAAAAGTGGCACAGGCAGTAAAAAGAGCGAGACATCTTGCTTTACTCCCGTTTGTGACCGACAATTTGAAATCTAACAACTAAAAGGAGGGAATCACAATGGAAGTTATTTTAAAACAAGACGTTCAGAATTTGGGTTATGCCGACGACCTCGTAAAGGTAAAAGACGGCTATGCGAGAAACTATCTCATTCCCAATCTTTTAGCAATTCCTGCTACGCCCGCTAACAAGAAAATGCTGGCCGAAACCATCAAACAGCGCGCTTTCAAAGCCGAGAAACTCAGAAAAGAAGCCGAATTCATGGCTGGCAAAATCGAGAATCTCACCGTCAAGATTGCCGCCAAGACATCCGACAAGGGCACCATCTTCGGTTCCGTCACCAATGCCGACGTCGCCGAAGCCCTCATGGCTCAGCACGAAATCGAAATCGACCGCCGCAAGATCACCCTCAGCGATGACCACATCAAGGAACTGGGCAACTACACCGCCCAAGTCAACCTCCACAAGGAGTTCAAAGTCTCCCTCAATGTCGAGGTCGTGGCCGCCGAAGAGTAGTCTTCCGCAGCGTCATTCAAAAACCGAAACGGGGCACAAAACGTGTCCCGTTTTTTTGTTTGCAATTACAAAAAATTTCCTACTTTTGCCGCAGTTATTAACCCCTTAATTTTTTTTGCGTATGAAAAAAGTTCTATTCCTTTTCTGCCTGGCATTCTCTTGCGTGATGATGCAGGCACAAACCGTTGTCTTTTCCGACAACTTCGACAGCTACACCGCCGGCCAGAAACTGTGTTCGCAGAACAGCACCAACTGGACCACATGGAGCAATGCGCCCGGCACCGCCGAAGACGCCGTCATCTCCACCGAACAGGCCAGCAGTCCAAGTAACTCCCTGAAAATCACAGGGACGAACGACATCATCTACCGTTTTTCCAACCAGACTTCCGGGGTCTTCGACATCGACTTCAACTATTATGTCCCCTCCACCGGCAGCGGCGCCTACTTCAACCTGCAGCACTACTACAACCCGGGCGTGGAGTGGGCCTTTGAGTGCTTCCTCTACAACAGCGGTACCGGCTACATCACCATCAACAACAGCAACACCAACTTCAACTATCCGACCAATGCATGGTTCCCCGTCAAAATCCATGTCGATCTGGAAAACAACTCGGCCATCCTTACCGTCAACAACACCGACGTCATCACATGGACGTTCAGCAACACTTCCGAAAACACCGGCGGCATCTGCCAGCTCGGCTCCGTCAACTTCTATGCCGGTGCGCCGAACAACGCCAGCGGCACCTACTATGTGGACGACTTCGTCTTCACGGAAATCAGCGCGGCCAACGACGGAAGTTTCGTCTTCTCGCCAGAAGGCGACATCACTGTGAACGTCGCCCCCAACGTTCCCAGTACCAGCACCTACACCCTCAACATGAGCAACCCCGGCGGCACCCCCGTCAACTACCGTATCGTGCCCGTCTATAACGTGGAACCCAGCATCGCAGATATGGCGACCACCCTCTCCCGTTCCGGTGAAGTGAGCGAGAACGGCATCCTCTTCGGCAGCACTTTCGTGGCCGCCGCCATCGGCTTCCCCGCCTCCGAAATCATCAGCCGCAATCTCATCAGCGCCACCTTGGACCGCATTGATGTCTATCTGACCAACGTCGATCTGATGCTCAACCCCAAAATCCAGATTTACGACATGAACGGCATCCTCGTGGACGGTCCGGGCGAAGTGGCCTATGAGCAGTCCTTCTCCCCCATCGAAGGTTTGAACAGCATCTCTCTTACCACCCCGTACCTGCTTGACGGCCGCGACCTCTGGTTCGGTGTCTATTTTGAACAGACCGAAGCAACCGCCGCTTCCGAAACCCGTCCCGTCGTCGGCTGCGACGATGCCACCACGCCCGATCCGTACGGCAACTGGTGCAAAAACTCCGTGGCCTGGAACCGGCTTAACACAAATTCCGAACTCACTTACAACTGGGCCATCACCGGTTATGTGAGCGGTGCCGGCATCACCCCGTGGATGAGTATCGCACCCGCCACCCAGGGCACCATCGCCGCCAACGGTTCGGCACAGGCCAACATCACCTTCACGGTCGGCAACGAGTCCACCTACACCGGCAAACTGTACCTCTACTCCAATGACCTCAACAACGATGTCAATATCCTCAACGTCACGGTTGTGGTAACAGACGGTGTGGACGAGAACGAGGCCATCCGCATCAGCATCTTCCCGAACCCTGCCACCGACGTGTTGAACATCGCTTCCGAAAGCATCAACCGTGTAGAGGTCTTCAACATGGCTGGCCAACGCGTGTGGGACGGACAATACAGCGAAAACGAAATCACCATTGCCACCCACAACTGGGGCCCCGGCACCTACATGGTGAAAGTGACGGCCAACGGCACTGCCAAGGTCGAAAAGATTATCGTCAAATAAACCATACCCTTCTTCTTGGAAAAGCACGGTTCTATCCGTGCTTTTTTTTGTCATTTTTGAAAAAACTGCCTATTTTTGCCACAACTTTTAACCTTTTAAACTAATTGTATATGAAAAAGTTACTACTTCTTTTTTGCATGGTATTCTCCTTTGTGATGCTCCAGGCGCAAACCATTGTCCATTCCGACAACTTTGACAGCTACACCGCCGGCCAGCAGCTCTGTTCGCAGAACAGCACCAACTGGACCACATGGAGCAACAGTCCCGGCTCTACCGAAGACGCCTACATCACCACCGAGCAGGCCAGTAGCGGAAGCAACTCCTTGAAAGTCACAACGGGCAATGACATCATCTACCCTCTTTCCAACCAGATTTCGGGTGTCTTCGACATCGAGTTCAAATACTATATCCCCGCCACGGGCAACGGCGCCTACTTCAACCTGCAGAAATCCAGTAATCTTGGCATGGAATGGGCTTTTGACTGCTACTTCTACAACAATGGCAACGGCTACTTCAAAGTCAACAACAACAATACCGACTTCAGCTATCCGAGCAACGCATGGTTTCCCATAAAAATCCACGTGAACCTCTACGACACACTGGCAACCCTCACCATTGACAACACAGAAATCATCACATGGACATTCAGCCAAAGCACTATCTCAACAGACGGTGTCAACCAGCTTGGGGCCATCAATTTTTACTCAAGCGCACCGAACAACGCCAGCGGCACCTACTATGTGGACGATTTTGTGTACAGCCAGATTGGGAACTTTACCTATGCGCCAGAGGGGGACATTCATCTGAACGTGGAACCTAACGACACACGCACCTACACCCTCAACATGAGCAACTCCGGCAACGCACCCATCAACTATCGCATCGTACCCGTCTATGACGTGACCGCAGGTCCTGACCAAGAGGAGATTACTCTCAGCTATGCCACTGAGACGTCCGTCGGAACCTCCGTCAGCAGTCCTTCCTTTGCTGCCGCCATCGGCTTTCCTGCCTCTGAAATCGCCAGCCGGAATCTCATCGGAAAATCGCTGAACCGAATAGAAGCCGATTTGTTCAATACATCCAATGCACTCGATGCCAAAATCCAGATTTACGACATGAACGGCACGGTGGTGATGGGTCCGGACGAAATGGTTTTCAGAGTGCCTGGTCCAGGCGAAGTGGTGTATGAGCAGTCCTTTACACCGACCGATGGGCTGAATAGCATCACACTCACCACGCCGTACCTGCTTGACGGACGCGACCTCTGGATTGGCATCTGTTTCGAATCAACGGGTTCGCCTGGTGAGTATGCCAATGTCGGCTGCTGCAGTGCCTACTCTCCTAACGTGTACGGAAATTGGTACAAATCATCCTCCGCATGGACGCAGCTCTCTACCAATCATTTGGGAAATGGCAGTTGGATCATTACCGGCTATGTGGACGGTACCGCCATCACCCCGTGGATAAGTGTGGCTCCCTCTACACAAGGCACCATCGCCGCCAACGGTTCTGCACAGGCCGACATCACATTCCATGCGGGTGACGACGGCACCACCCGTACCGGCAAACTATACCTCTACTCCGACGACCTCAGCAATGCGGTGAACATCCTCAATGTCACAATTATGGCTTTTGAGGGCGCCGACATCGAAGAAAACAGTGCCATCCGCATCAGCATTTTCCCGAACCCCGCCACCGACGTGTTGAACATCGCCTCCGAAAGCATCAACCGCGTGGAAGTTTTCAACATGGCCGGCCAGCGCGTGTGGGACGGACAATACAGCGAGAACGAGATCACCATTGCCACCCACAACTGGGCACCAGGCACCTATATGGTGAAAGTGACGGCCAACGGCACTGCCAAGGTCGAGAAAATCATCGTACGGTAAACGTTTTCACCCTTGTAGGGATGTCATATTATGGCATCCCTACAATAAAATCATAATCCCCCACATCATTGTGCGGGGGATTTTTTGTATTTTTGCAACCTCATTTTTGAATTTAAAAGATAATGAAAATCGAAGAAATTACTTCCCTGATTTCAGGCGCGGTCGTGGAAGGTTCAGACACTCCCCAGATGGAGGTCGATTGCGCCTTCGCTTCAGACTTGATGAGTGACGTGCTGACACTGCGTACAGACAAAAATGTGATGCTGATCACAGGATTATGTAACACGCAAACTATCCGTACTTGTGAAATGTCTGATATTAAAGTGATTATGTTTGCCAGAGGGAAGAAAGTCACCGAGGAGATGAAAGAATTGGCGGAAGATGACGAAATGTTGCTCATCGAGACCCCGCTTTCGCTCTACAAGGTTGCAGGCATTCTGTACGGTGCAGGCCTCCCCGGCGTCTATTAAAAGTTTTTTCTATGCATTTTGAATATAATGTAGAAGGGGGCGACTTCACCAACGCCGGCACGACCTCCAGCGTCGTGAAAAAAATGATGAAACAGCTGGGTGTGGACATGGGCATCGTGAAACGCACCGTCGTCGCGCTGTACGAAGCCGAGGTCAATATCGTGGCCCACGCATACCGCGGTGTGATTTACGTCGATTTGGAAGAAGACCACGTCTGCATCAAGCTTGTGGACGAAGGCCCCGGCATCCCCGACATCGCCAAGGCCATGCAGAAGGGATACTCCACCGCCTCCCCGCAAGTCCGTGAGATGGGCTTCGGCGCGGGTATGGGACTTCCCAACATGCAAAGCAACGCCGACAAACTGAACGTCACCTCCGAGGTGGGCAAAGGCACCACCGTGGAAATCATCAACTATTTTTAATTTATGGAATACATCCACCACGCCCTGAAGTTCAAATACGACCTCTGCATCGGCTGCTCCCACTGCACCAGCGTGTGCCCCGTATGCGCCATCCACGTGGAGGACGGACATCCCATCCTCGACCCCAACCGGTGCATCGACTGCGGCATGTGCTACCAGACCTGCCCGATGAACGCCATCTATATCGAACAGGATGACTTTGAAACCATTTACAATTTCAAGTGTCCCGTCATCCTGATTCCCTCCATTTTCAGCGCACAATTTCCGGAAAAGGTAAGCCAGCGTGCCATCCTTTCCGCTATCTATCATCTTGGCTTCAAGTATGTTTATGAGGTTGAAAAGAGTGTGGATGTACTGAAAGAGGTCATCAACGAGCGCATTCAAGAGCCTCACGACGGCCCTATCATCTCCACATTCTGTCCCGCCATCGTGCGCCTCATCCAGGTGAAATTTCCGTCGCTGGTCTCCAATCTGTTGCTCACCAAGCCGCCGTTGGACATGACGGCTACCTACATCCGCAAGGTGCTGGTGGAACGCGGCAACGCGCCCGAAGATATCGGCATCTTCTATGTGGCCCCCTGCGCCGCCAAGATCGCCGCCGTGAAAAGTCCCGTCGGTGAGGATAAATCCATTGTGGATGGTGTTATCAACATGAACTACCTCTACAACAAGGTGTTCCGTGTTATCAAACAGGGTCTTTACACTTTACGTGAAGATGAGTTCGACTTCCATCCCATCTCAAAAAACAGCCTCTACTGGTCGCTGACGGGCGGCGAAATCCGCGACGTGCCCGTTGGACGCAACCTCGCCATCGATGAGGTGCACAACGTTTCCGACTTCCTGGAGAAGCTGGAAAACGAGGACATCGACGACATCGACTTCCTCGAACTCCGCGCCTGCGACGAGAGCTGCGCCGGAGGCATCCTCTGTGCCGGCAACCGTTTCCTTATCGCCGAACGCGAAAAGAAACGTGCCGAACAGCACACCAACGACATCACCCCTGAGGAGAACAACCTTCTGAATTTCAAAGAGTATCTCCGTGAAAATATGACCGTCGGCGAGGTGCAGCCCCGCTCGATGGACAAATTGGACGACAATGTCGCCATTGCCATGCGCAAGATGAAGAAGGTGTTTGAAATCACCAACGACCTGCCGAAGGTGGATTGCCGTATCTGCGGCTACCAGACCTGCAAGGCATTGGCCGAAGCCGTGGTGAACGACAAAGCCGACCTCCGCCAGTGCGTCTTCGTGCAGCGCATCCTCGAACAGACCGACAAACTCACCCCGCAGGAAGCCCTCAAAATCACCAAGCAAGTGTGGGGCGAGACCAAACTTGACAAGAACTCCATCAAGACCCTGGATCTTTCATGAACCCTAAAGAAATTAGGATAGAGGATTTTAACTACGAGTTGCCCAACGAACGGATTGCTTTTTTCCCGAAAGATGTCCGTGACTCCTCTAAACTTTTGGTTTATAAAAAAAAGGAAGGGAGTATTACCGACAGCACCTTTGACCATTTGCCCGACTTTTTAGATTCGGACATGATGTTGGTTTTCAACGACTCCCGTGTGATTCATGCACGTTTGCTGGTGCAGAACCCGACGGGGGCCTCCATCGAGATTTTCTGTCTGGAACCCCTCTCCCCTACTACCGAGCTGACGCAGGCGCTGGCGCAGACCGGCACCGTGGTGTGGAAGTGCTTCATCGGGAACGCCAAGCGGTTCAAGCATCCGATTGCCTTCTCCGTTCCTGTCGGAGAGACGGAAGTGACGATTACCGCCGAAAAGGGAGAGCAAGTGGAAAACGCCTTTCTGGTACAATTCTCATGGAATGAGCCGGTGACGTTTGCCGAGTGGGTGGAGGCGTACGGCAAGATGCCGCTGCCGCCCTACATCAAACGCACGGCCGAAAAGACGGACGAGGTGCGCTATCAGACCGTCTATGCCCATTACGACGGCTCGGTGGCGGCACCCACGGCAGGCCTTCATTTCTCCAAACCGTTGATGCAACGCCTGAAGGAGCAAGGTGTTCCGTGCGAGTACGTCACGTTGCACGTGGGCGCGGGCACGTTCAAGCCTGTGACGGCCGACTGCGTGGGGGAACATTTTATGCACGACGAACAAATCGTCATCCATAAAAATCTTATTTACAATCTTTTAAAAAACATTGATAAAAAGATAATCGCTGTCGGCACCACAGTGACGCGCAGTTTGGAATCCATTTTCATCATCGGCGCCAAGTTGAAATTGGGCTTGGAAAATCCGTTCCACGTGCAGCAGTGGGAATATTACGAAAACGATGGCATCTCTGGAATGTCCGTTGAGGACTCGTTGCAGGCTATTTACAACTACTTGGATAAAAATGGTTTGGAGTATATCACAGGTTCCACGCAGCTGATGATTGCCCCGTCGTACCGGTTCAAGATGATGAAGGGGATTGTCACCAATTTCCACCAGCCGAAAAGCACGTTGCTGCTGCTCATCTCTGCGTATTTGGGTGATGAATGGCGCAACCTGTACCGCCACGCATTGGAATCCAATTACCGGTTCCTCAGTTACGGTGACGCTAATTTGTATCTGCCGTAATTGTAGAGACGCAAAATTTTGCGTCTCTACACGGCGTTAACCTATATCTGCCGTAATTAAAAGGCATACCCGCCATTCCCTGTTTTCATTATCCCTCATCTGATCAAAAAAAAAGAGACGCGATGAATCGCGCCTCTACAATTTGGTTGGTGTTTCCGTCTGAAGATTATCCGATGTTGATGGTGCGGGAGAGTTTCTTCACCTCTTTCTGCATCCTCGGCAGGGTGACGGTCAGGATACCGTTCTCCACCTTGGCGGCGATGTTCTCCTTGTCCACATCCTCGGGCAGCGTGTAAGCCTGCTCATAGTTGGTGTAGGAGAATTCACGGCGCAGGTAGTGGTGTTCCTTTTCTTCTTCCTTGTGTTCCACCTTGTTCTCGATGGCGACACTCAGGTTGCCTTCATCATTGATGGCAACGCGGCAGAACTCCTTCTTGATACCCGGAGCGGCCACCTCCATCGTGTAGGCCTTTTCGTCCACCCTCACATTGACTGCCGGTGCGGTTGTATTGGCACGAGGCATAAAATCATTGTTCAGGAAATCTTCAAACACTGTCGGAAACCAACTGTTTTTAAACATTACTGGTAGCATGATACACCTCCATTTTTAAATTGTTAGACATTTTGTTCTTGGTGCCTCCGCTTTCGCTTCAGCAACCGCGTACCAGTCTAACAAAGAGTGTGCCAGCGTTCCGTTTTGCCAGATTGTCCGTTTTTCGTGACGAATTGGCGGGAAAAAGTGACAGAACGAACAGATGCTACTTGAAAATGAACCATACCAGCAGTCCCAGTATGATGAGTATCCAGACGATGGTGAGTTTGGAGAACCCCTTTTTCTCGCGGCTCATGCGTTTGGACTCCCATTCACGGTGCAGGCGGCGGGCAAACTGTTCCGTCTCGTCGGGCACGCGCCCGCTCTCGTCGGGTTCCGCATCCTGCTTGTAGAAACGCGGCTTGTATTCGAACTTTTTGGGCTTTGGATGATGTAGAAACGTGAAATCCATAGCTTTACAGTTTTAGTATTTCACTGTTATAAGGTCGCTTTCTCTTCGTATTCCTCGTAACCTTCGATGATGTCGCCGACCTTGATGTCGTTGAAGTTCTCGATGTTCAGACCGCAGTCCTGACCGGAGACCACCTCCTTGACGTCATCCTTGAAACGCTTGAGGGAGGCCAGTTTGCCGGTGTAGATGACGATACCGTCGCGGATGAGACGCACCTTGGTGGCGCGGGTGATCTTGCCGTCCAGCACCATGCAGCCGGCCACATTGCCCACCTTCGTGATTCTGAACACCTCTTTGATTTCGATGTTGCAGAGCACCTTTTCGCGGATCTTCGGAGCCAGCATGCTTTCCATAGCGTCCTTGATTTCCTCGATGGCATCGTAGATGATGGAGTAGGTACGGAGGTCAATCTGCTCTTTTTCAGCCAGCTTGCGGGCACCTGCGGAGGGACGCACCTGGAAGGCCACGATGACGGCGTCGGAGGCGGAGGCCAGCATGACGTCGCTTTCGGTCACCTGACCCACCGACTTGTGGATAACATTCACCTGGATCTGTTCGGTGGAGAGTTTCATCAAGGAGTCAGCGAGCGCTTCCACGGAGCCGTCCACGTCACCTTTCACAATGACGTTCAGTTCCTTGAAGTCGCCGATGGCGATACGGCGGCCGATCTCTTCGAGCGTGATGTGCTTCTGTGTACGAAGACCCTGCTCGCGGATGAGGCGGGCGCGGTTGGTGGCGATGCGGCGGGCTTCCTGCTCGGTTTCGCAAACCTTGAACGTGTCACCGGCCTGCGGTGCTCCGTCCAAACCCAACAGCAATACCGGGGAGGCCGGGCCTGCCGACTTCACCTTCTGGTTACGCTCGTTGTAGAGGGCTTTCACTTTGCCGAAGCAAGGACCGGCCAAAATGGGGTCACCCGTCTTCAGCGTGCCGTTCTGCACCAGCACCTTGGCCACATACCCCTTGCCCTTGTCAAGCGAGGACTCGATGACCGTGCCGATACCCATGCGGTTCGGGTTGGCTTTGAGTTCCAGCAGTTCGGCTTCCAAAAGCACCTTTTCCAACAACTCGTTGACGTTGGTACCGTGTTTGGCGTCGATTTCCTGGCACTGGTACTTGCCGCCCCAGTCCTCCACGAGGATGTTCATATTGGCGAGGCCCTCCTTGATTTTTTCGGGATTGGCCTGCGGTTTGTCAATTTTGGTAATGGCGAACACCATCGGAACGCCGGCAGCCTGGGCGTGGTTGATTGCCTCGACCGTCTGCGGCATGATGGAGTCGTCGGCGGCGATGACAATGATACACACGTCGGTGATTTTGGCACCGCGGGCACGCATGGCGGTGAACGCCTCGTGACCCGGCGTGTCGAGGAAGGTGATTTTCCTTCCGTCGGCGAGGGTGACCTCGTACGCACCGATGTGCTGCGTGATACCGCCTGCCTCACCCGCAATGACGTTGGACTTGCGGATGTAGTCGAGGAGGGAGGTCTTACCGTGGTCAACGTGACCCATGACGGTGATGATGGGATGACGCGGCACGAGGTCTTCCGGATTGTCGGCTTCCACCTCTTCCTTGTGGCTTTCGTCGTCGTCCACACCCACGAATTTGACTTCAAAGCCGAATTCCTCGGCCAGCAGGGTGATGATTTCGGCGTCCAATCGCTGGTTGATGGAGACGAAGAGGTCGGCGCTCATACAGGTGGAGATGATCTTCGCCACGGGAACGTTCATCAGGGACGAGAGTTCGTTGGCCGTGATGAATTCCGTGACTTTCAAAACTTTCTGCTGCTCAAGCTCCTCCTGTTCGTGCATCAGGTTCTCCTCCTGGCGTTCCTTGCGCTTGTCGCGGCGGCGCTGTGCGGCCTTTGACTTGCCCTTGGGCGCGAGGCGTTCCATCGTCTTCTTGATCTCATTCTGGACATCCTCCTGGGAGATTTCAATTTTCGGCTCGGGTTTCTTGCCTTTGGCTTCGCCCGGTTTGTCGGGTTTGACCGCCGCCTGCTTGATTCTCTTTCTCTTTTTCTTCTTGGCCGTATCGCCGGGGCCTTTCTTGGTCGGGTCTTTGATGGCGTCGAGGTCGATTTTTCCGACAATGCTGGGTGCCTTCAGTTTTTCGACCACGATTTCCACTTTTTCGGGCTGGGGCTTGGCGGGCTGTTCCTGCTTGGGTTGTTCCGCAGGTTTGGGTTCTTCCGCGGGTTTGACCGGCTCGTTCTTCTTGTTGAGGTCGATCTTGCGGAGCACCTTGGGCCCTTCCAGTTTCTCCACGGCGACGGTCACCTTTTCGGGTTGCGGTTTCACCGGTTTTACGGGCTTCGGGTCGGGCACCTCGGCGGGCTCGGCGGTGGCTTCGGCTTCGGGCTGCTTCTCTGGCTGCGGTTCCTCCGCTTTCACTTCCGTTTCGACGGTCGGGGCGGGTGCCGCGGGTGCCTCTTCTTCATTCGGCTGCTCCGGTGCGGCGGGCTCTTCGTCAGCCTCCTCCTTCGCTTTCTTACCCTTGGACGGCTCAAGGTCGATTTTTCCCAGCACTTTGGGTTTGTTGATTTCAATCTTCACCGTTTCCTTTTCAATGGTGTTGCCCTTGACAAGGATGGTCTCGGTGGACTCTTCCTCCACGGTTTCGGTGGCTTTGGTGTCGGCCTCGATGACGGTACCGGTCTTGCTGTGCGAGAAGTCCATGTCGATTTTTTGGGACTCCTCCTTCACCTTTTTCTCCCCACTCAGTTTTTTCAGAAGGATGTCGTACATCTCCTCCGTCAGTTTCACGTTGCGATTGTCCTCGATGTCGATTCCGTTCTTTTTCAGAATCTCCACGATGGTGCTGGTCTTCACGTTAAACTCCTTGGCGGCGGCTCCTAATCTTGGTAATTTTCTTTCTTCACCCATTATGTTGTCTTATTTTGTTTCTAATTAATTGATAATACGAGCTTTCTGAGTGCAGGGAGTGAAAAGGTCCTACTCGACTTCCAATTCCTCCTTCACGGCGGCAATCATTGCATCGACGGTTTCTTCTTCAAGGTCGGTGCGCTGGATCAGTTCCTCACGGGAGAGTTTCAGCACGCTCTTGGCGGTGTCGCAGCCGATGCGCTTGAAGGTGTCGATGACCCACTGGTCAAACACATCGTTGAACTCCTTCAGATCCACATCGTCCTCTTCCACCACGTCGTCGCGGAACACGTCGATTTCGTAGCCGGTGAGCTTGCTGGCGAGTTTGATGTTGTAACCGCCCTTGCCGATGGCCAGGGAGACCTGGTCGGGTTTCATATAGACATTGGCGTTCTTTGTTTCTTCATCCAATTCGATGGATGTGATTTTCGCCGGGCTCAAAGCTCTGCTGATCAAAAGCTTGATATTCGGAGTAAAGGGGATGATGTCGATGTTCTCGTTGCGGAGCTCGCGGCTGATGGTGTGGATGCGGCTGCCTTTCAAGCCGACGCAAGCGCCCACGGGATCGATACGGTCGTCGTACGATTCCACCAGCACTTTGGCTCTTTCACCGGGGCTGCGCACCACGTTCTTGATGGTGATGAGCCCGTCGTCGATTTCGGGAATCTCGTTCTCCAGAAGTCTTTCCAGAAAAACGGGAGCGGTACGGGAGATGGTGATACGCGGGGTGGTGGAAACAACCTCCACACGGAGAACGACGGCGGTCAGCGTGTCGCCCTTCTTGTAGTGGTCGGAGGGAATCTGCTCCCCTTTGGGCAGCACCAGTTCCACACCGTCCTCGTCGGCCACGAGAATCTCCTTGCGCCACACCTGCGTGACATCGCCGGTCACGACATCACCGACACGGCTTTCATATTTCTTATAGATGAGATCCTTTTCGTACTCCATAATCTTGGAGATGAGGTTCTGGCGGAGCGACAGGATTTCGCGACGGGTGAAGTCCGTGAGTTTCACGTTTTCAATAACTTCCTCGCCAACCTCAAAGTCGGGTTCAATCTTGATGGCTTCCGAAAGGGCAATCTGTGTGTCTTCGTTCTCCACTTCGCCGTCTTCCACAATCTCGCGTGAGCGCTGGATCTCCAAGTCGCCGCGGTCCACATTGACAATGATGTCGAAATTGGCTTCCGGGCCGTACTTCTTGGTGAGAACAGAGCGGAAAATATCTTCCAAAATGCGCATCAGCGTCTCTCTGTCGATATTCTTGAACTCCTTGAACTCGGCAAAGGTCTCAATCAAATTTAAACGTTCTTCCATTTTTATATTATTGATTATTAATATGTTATCTTTCTCTTTTTCAAATAAAAAAAGGACTTTTTACGGCCCCTCTTCCTTTCTGCTTTCATAAAAAACTCCCACTATGAGTAGTGAGAGTTCTTTGTTGTCCAACCTGGATTCGAACCAAGACAGACAGTACCAAAAACTGTAGTGCTACCGTTACACCATTGGACAGCGGTTTGAGGCTGCAAAAGTACATTTTTTTTCGTTTGTAGCGATGATTTTTGATTAAAAAAAGATAATTTGTAAAATATTGATTTTTAGTATAATATACAATTATCTTGATTCAACTCCCTTTTTTTGTTTTTCGGAAGTGGCTGTTAGTGTGCGATTTTCGGAAAAATGATGGATGAAAATGGCTGCTACTTCCGCCTCCTTTTGAAGAGAAGCGCAAGAAGCAAATCAAGTAATAGAAGAATGAAACGCTCTCTCTTGGAGGATAACGGCAAAGGATTTTTTCACCGCCGTGGATATAAATTTTTTGTATTTTCGCTGCGTGATTTTTTTGAAAACAATGAACTATACCGACCTTTTCATCGACTTCGACGATACCCTCTACGACACCCGTGGAAATGCCGTCATTGCCCTGCAAGAAACATTCGATGCCTTCCAGCTCGGTCGCTGGTTTCCCGATCCGCAGGAGTTCTACGATGCTTATTGGACAGCCAATATCGACCTGTGGTCACGGTATTCCAAAGGCGAGATCACCCGCGACTTCCTGATTGTGGAGCGCTTCCGACGTCCGCTGGACGCGGGGAAGGGACTTTGCGTGACGGAGGCGCTGTGCCTGGAAATGAGCGACCGTTTCCTTGACTTCTGCTCGACAAAACCAGGATTGGTGGACGGAGCCCGTGAGCTGATGGACTATCTACGCAGTCGCGGCTACCGGATGCACATGACCAGCAACGGCTTCCATGAGGTGCAATACAAGAAACTTGCTGCCTGCGGCCTGAAAGACTATTTCGACACCGTTGTCCTCAGCGAGGATGCCGGGGCCAACAAACCGTCTCCGCAGTTTTTCGACTACGCCTTCCAGCTGACACGCGCCCGCCGCGAAACCACCCTGATGATTGGCGACAACCTGCAGACCGACATTCTCGGGGCCCAGGCAGCCGGACTCGACACCCTGCTCTTCAACCGCTGGGACGCCGACACTGACGAATGCCCGCAACGACCCACCTTCACGGTGACTAACCTGAGGGACATTATGAAAATATTGTAACCGCAAAAAATCATTGACGATAGCAGACAAAAAAATCGGCGGGAGTTGACATTGCAATGCCAATTCCCGCCGATTAGTAAGTGTCTTCATTTTCCGTCAGTCCGACGGAACCGGATTATTTCGTAGCGTTGATGGCTTCGACAATCAGGTTGAAGGTGTTCTCGATGTCGTTGTCCAGACCGACGGAGAAGCGGATGAGGCCTTCGCTCATGCCCATCTCTCTCTGGAGCTCTTCCGGAACCTCGGAAGAGGTGGATTTGCCGGAGTTGCTGAACAAGGTCTTGAAGTAACCGAGGCTGACGGCGAGGTAACCGACGCCGAGTTCCTGCATCTTCTCCATGATGGCGCTGGCGCGGTCGGCCGTACCCATGTCGATGGAAATCATGCCGCCGTAGCCGTAACCTTCGTTCTTCATTGCGTTGAACAGTTCATAGTCAGGATGTTCGGGAAGGCCCGGGTAGTTGTATTTCAGACCGGTTTCTTTGAAACGCTGGGCCAGGTACATGGCGTTGGCGCCGTGCTGTTTCATGCGGATGTGCAGTGTGCTGAGGTTCTTGAGGATGCTGGTCGAGCGCATCGGGTCGAGGACGGGCCCGAGAAGCATCGCCGTACCGTCGTTCACATCGATGAGGGAGTTGATGTACTCGGCGGAACCGCAGATGGCACCGGCCACGCAGTCGTTCTTGCCGTTCACAAACTTGGTCATACTGTAGATCACCACATCGGCACCCAGACGGTAGGGTGAGAAAATCATCGGGGTGAAAGTGTTGTCAACCAACAACTTTGCACCGGCAGCGTGGGCAATCTTGGAGAGTTCCGGAATGTTGGCGATACGGAGCAACGGGTTGTTCATCGTCTCGGTGTAGAGCACCTTGGTGTTGGGGCGGATAGCCTTCTTCACGGCATCAAGGTCCTGGAAGTTGACGAAGGTGACGTCCACGTTGAACTTCTTGAGGTAGTTGTTCATGAAGGCGAAGGTGCCGCCGTAGGTGGTCATGCTGGAAACGATGTGGTCACCGCTTTTCACTTCGTGCAGGAGGGCGCAGGTGATGGCGGCCATGCCGGAACCGGTAGCCCAAGCCAGCTCAGTGCCTTCCATTGCGGCCAGAGCCGTGCAGAGGGCGAGGTTGCTCGGATTCCAATGGCGGGAATAGAGGAACATGCCCTCGGTCTCCCCGTGGAAGGTGTCGGTCATCTCCTTGGCCTTGTTGAAAGTGAAGGTGGCGCTGTCGCAAATGGCGGGATTCACACCGCGCTTGTCGCCTAACGCGCTTGCAAACTGAATGTTGGTGGCTGGATCAAATTTTTTCATACTATTTTATTTAAAGATTTTTTTGAATGAAGAATTGAGCGGCAAAGTTACAATTTTTTGGTTCACAATGAACAAAGTGTTTATAAAGTTTGTAAAGAAGATTATTGTATCTTTGCAGCCTTATTTTTAAAACTGAAAACAATGGAAAATCCGACCTTAGAAGAGAAAGTTAAAGCAATTATCGACCAGCTTCGCCCCTACCTCCAGGCCGACGGCGGCGACATCGAATTCGTGGAACTCACCGCAAACAACATCGTCCTCGTGCAGTTGCAGGGTGCATGCGGTGCCTGCCCCCACGCCAAAATGACCCTCAAACAGGGCGTCGAGTCCGTCATCAAGGAGCATCTTCCCGAAATCCAAGGGGTTCAAGACATCAATTTAGGTTTCTAAAAACAACATCATGGGTTTAAAATGTGGTATTATCGGTCTTACCAACTGCGGTAAGACGACGATGTTCAATTGCATATCGAACACCAAGGCGGCCATCACCGACTTCGCCTACAGCACCAACAAGTCGAACATCGGCGTGTGCAACGTGCCCGACGAGCGTCTGGCCAACATCAACACCTTCATCCAGGCCGACAAGCTGATTTACGCCACCGTGGATGTGGTGGACGTGCCCGGTTTGGCCAAAGGTGCGAGCGAGGGCGAAGGCATCGGCAATGCCTTCCTCGCCGACATCCGCCAGTGCGACGCGCTCATCCACGTGCTGCGCTGCTTCGACAACCCCAACCTGCCCCACGTGGAAGGTTCCGTCGATCCCGTGCGCGACATCGAAATCGTGGAGTTCGAGCTGCAGGTCAAGGACTTGGAACAAATCAACCGCAAAATCCAAAAGGTGGAAAAAGCGGCGAAGGTGGGCGACAAGAACGCCAAGCGTGACTTGGAGGTCCTGCTGAAATACAAGGCCCATCTCGAAAACTTCCAGAACGTCCGCACGCTCGAAGCCACAGACGACGAGAAAGCGGTCGTGGCCGACATGATGCTGCTGACCGACAAACCGGTGCTTTTCGTCTGCAACGTGAACGACAACGCGTTGGAAAACAACCACTACGTCGATGCTGTCCGTGAGGCGTTGAAAGGACAAGACTGCGAAATCCTCGTCATCGCCGGAAAATTGGAGTCGGAAATCGCCGAATTAGAAGACGAAGCCGACCGTATGGCATTTTTGGAGGACGTGGGACTCACCGAACCGGGTGTCAACAAAGTGATCCGCGCCGCCTATAAGTTATTGAACCTCATTTCGTTCTTCACCGTAGGTGGAAAAGAGAACCGCGCTTGGACCATCCGCGAGGGAATGACCGCCCCGCAAGCCGCCGGTGTCATTCACAGCGACCTGGAACGCGGCTTCATCCGCGCCGAAGTCATCAAGTACGAAGACCTCAAGGCCCTCGGCTCCGAACTCAAGTGCAAGGAGGCCGGCAAGCTGTCGGTGGAAGGCAAAAACTACGTCGTTCAGGACGGTGACATCCTCCACATCCGTTTCAACGTCTAATTTCCGACCGACATCCGATGAAACTGTCCCAAAAACAGGTCCAGACCCAGCAGCAGCAACAGCGTATGACCGCCAGCCAGCGGCAGACGATGATTGCCCATATTCTCGGTTCCGACATGGATCTGCGGGAAATTGTGGCGCGGGAAACCGACGAGAACCCCGCCCTTGAATTGGAAGAGAACGACCCGACCGAGCCGCAAAGCAGCATCTCCCTCGACGAGCTCCGTCCGAAGGAGGACAATGAACTGCTTTCCAATGTGTTGGAAGAAAACGACAACTGGGAACCCCGCCGCTACGACGAGCGCACCTCCCCTTCCGAAAACGACACTTTTGAACGGAAAGCCTCTTCTGCCAACACCTTCTATGATGACCTGATTCGCCAGACAGAGGTAATGTCCCTGTCGGAAAAGGAAAGGGAGATTGCCAAATATATCATTGGCAATCTGGATAACAACGGCTATTTGCAGCGCAGTCTGCGCGACTTGGCCGACGACCTTCTCACCACCAACGGGAATCGTGTACGAACCGAGGAGATGGAACGGATACTGACAGAGGTGGTACAACAGTTGGAACCTGCCGGTGTCGGGGCACGGAATCTGGCCGAATGTCTTTCCATCCAATTGAAAGCCCTGCTTTTGCAAAGCAACAACAAACTTGTAGGCAGCGCATTGCATATCATTGAAAACAATTTTGAGGAGTTTTCCAGAAAGCAGTTCGACCAGGTGATGCGGAAGGAGGGCCTGACCAAAGAGGAGTTCGGCACCGTGTTGGAAATCATCCGCCACCTCAACCCGCACCCCGGTCCCGGCGAAGGCACACAGTACATCAATCCCGACTTTGTGGTGGAGATTGAGGATGGCAAGCTGAAGCTGTCGCTTGCCAACGAGTACCGCCCGAAACTGCGGGTGAGCAAGGAGTACAATGATCTTTATAACCATTATCGGAATGCAAAGCAGACGGCGGCGGCGAGCCAGTACAAGGAGCTGATCGACAAAGCGAACAACTTCATCGAGATTTTGCCGGAAATCCACAAAACGCTTTACAGTGTGATGGCGGCCATCCTCGTCATTCAGGAGCCATTCTTCCTGACGGGCGACCGCAAACAGCTGAAACCGATGATTCTAAAAGACATCGCCGACAAGCTGGGATTGGATGAATCCACCATATCGCGCTGCACCTCACACCGTTACGTCCAAACCCCGTACGGGATGTTCCTGTTGAAAAACCTCTTTTCGGAAGCCACCAACAAGGAGGACGGCGTGGCCGCGACCGCCCTGCGGGAGCACATCCGCGAAATCATCGACAACGAGGACAAACGGCATCCCCTGACGGATGAAAAAATTGTGGACCTGTTAGCCAAGAAGGGTCTTCAAATCTCACGCCGCACCGTCGCCAAATACCGCGACCAAATGGGGATTTCCGCCACATCCGTAAGGAAGGTGAAAAATTGATACCATCGAAACCATTGTAGAGACGTTTCATGAAACGTCTCTACAATATTTAATGAATCTCCCACATTTCCTCCCTCGCCCGTTTTACGGCGGCCTCAATCTCGGAGACCACCCATTCCTGTTCCTCCCCAGACAGACGGGGAGCAAACTTGAACGGAAGCAATTGATTAATCACTACAAGATAAAGAGAAGACCAGAAGAATCCACAATCTCAATAATTTGAGGGTCAAAATTCCGATAAAATCAAAAAGGTTACTCCACCACAAACTTAACGGCCTCAAAGGACTTTCCCCCTTTGACCTGCAAGATGTAGAGACCCTTTCCCAGGCCCGCCACAGAGATGGTTCCACGGGAGGAGCCTGCCGCCACCTGCTGCCCCAAGGCATTGAAAATGGAGTACTCCACAGCTTCGCTGGAGAGGTTCTTCAAGTAAAAAACGTCGGAAACGGGGTTGGGATAAACCTCCAACGACTGCTGAGGAGCGGGTTCGCGAACGCCTGTGTTTGTGGGGATGATATTCAAAATGATGCCTTCCACCTTGGTCATTCCGTAATAAAAATCGGGGTCGGGGATTTTGTACCAGTTATCCATGGAGCCGCCGTAGCCAAAGTTGAGGTGGAACTTGCCGTCGCTTTCACGATAGCCATCGACCACGAGGTTGTGCCCGACCGTCCCTTCAGGATTTTCAACGGCTAAATGGGCGGGATAGCCCGCTTGCAGATTGGAGATCAGAGTGGCATACATCATGGAGTCGGGTTCCCGAACCAGAACACAGTCCGTGAAACCGAACCGCTGGTAGGCATTAAACGCCTGATCCACAGCAAAGGTGCCTGAACCTTGCGAAGTATAGACCTGTGTGCAGGCCGTGCCGCAAGCAAACACCACGGCGGCCGCCAAAATGTCGGAAAGTTCCTCGCCGCGCAAGAAGGTGGCATCCACGGAATCCAACATCTCGTTCAGCAGCGGGAATGACGGGAACTGCATTTCTTCCCAATCATCGTCAATGCTGTAGTTGCGTCCGGCGTAGTAGTGGGTGTAGTCGTCGCTGTCGGAAAAGCGGGTCTCTTGTGTTGTCCGCAAATAATTGATAATCTGCCCCATGGCAACGGCAGGGCATCCGGCAGCACTAAAGGCGTAATCATTTACCGGATCTCTCGGACAAAGCATGTTATAGGGATAATCCTGCGACCAATGCGAAGTAAGGAGCGGTTCTTGCGCCATGCCCGTCAAAGCGCAGAACATTAACAAAACGGAAAAAAATCTCGTCATTTTATTCTGATTTGGATGAAGGTGCAAAAATACACGTTTTTACAAAATCCATGAACAAGGGGTGCGGGTGAAGCACGGTCGATGAGTACTCGGGGTGGAACTGCGTGCCGATGTACCAGCGTTTTTCGGGTATCTCCACAATCTCCACGAGGTTGGAGGCGGGGTTGATGCCCACGCACTTCATGCCCTTCGCTTCGTACTCGTCCTTGTATGCGTTGTTGAACTCGTAGCGGTGGCGGTGCCGTTCCTTGATGAGCGTCTCTTTGCCGTATGCATCGCAGACGCGGCTGCCGCTAACCAGTTCGCACTCGTAGGCGCCCAGTCGCATCGTGCCGCCCTTCTGGGTGATGTTCTTCTGCGCCTCCATGATGTCGATGACGTTGTGCGGCGTCTGCTCGTCCATCTCGCGACTGTTGGCATCCTTGTAGCCCAGCACGTTGCGGGCAAACTCGATGACCATCATCTGCATGCCCAGACAGATGCCGAAGGTGGGGATGTCGTGGGTGCGAGTGTATTCGGCGGCGATGATTTTTCCCTCGATGCCGCGGGTACCGAAGCCGGGACAGATGACGATGCCCGCCAAGCCGTCAAGCTTTTCGGCCACGTTCTGGCAGGTAATCTCCTCACTGTTCACGAAGTGCAGTTTCGCCTTCACATCGTTGTAGATGCCGGCGAGGTTCAGACTTTCGCGGATGCTTTTGTAGGCGTCCTGCAGGTCGTACTTGCCCACCAGTCCGATGTGTACCTCACGCTTGGCGTTCTTCTGTTTGGCGAGGAAGTCGTGCCATGACTTCATGGCGGGTGTCTCTCCGACTGGGATTCCGATCTTGCGCATGATGGCGGCGTCAAGGCCCTGGCGCTGCATGTTCACCGGCACCTCGTAGATGCTGGGCAGGTCCTCGCTCTGCACCACGCATTCCAGATCCACGTTGCAGAACGAAGCCACCTTCATGCGGAGGGCGTCGTCGAGATGGCGTTCTGTGCGAAGGACGAGGATGTCGGGTTGGATACCCATCGCCTGCAGCTCCTTCACGCTGTGCTGGGTGGGTTTGGTTTTCAGCTCGCCGGCCGCCTTGAGGTAGGGCACGTAGGTCAGGTGCACGCACACCGCGTTGCGGCCCAGTTGCCAGCGCAGCTGCCGGATGGCCTCCATGAACGGCGCGCTTTCGATGTCGCCGATGGTGCCGCCCACCTCGGTGATGACGAAGTCGAGCTGCTCGTTCTTTTCGTCCTCGCGAAGCATCCTCCGCTTGATCTCGTCCGTGATGTAGGGCACCACCTGGATGGTTTTGCCGAGGTAGTCGCCGCGGCGTTCACGGTCGATGACGGTCTTGTAGATGCGGCCCGTGGTGACGCTGTTGTTGCGGGTGGTGTGGATGCCCGTGAACCGCTCGTAGTGACCGAGGTCGAGGTCGGTCTCCATGCCGTCCATCGTCACATAGCACTCGCCGTGCTCGTACGGGTTGAGGGTGCCGGGGTCGATGTTGATGTAAGGATCGAATTTCTGGATGGTGACTTTGTAGCCGCGTGCCTGCAGCAACTTGCCGATGCTGGCGGAAATGATGCCTTTTCCCAAGGAAGAGACCACCCCGCCCGTGACGAAGATGTATTTTGTTTCCATAACAATAGCGTGTTACGGGCTGCAAAAATACAAAAAATGGCAAAAGAAACGGATGAGTTTTTTCGTATTTTTGCCGAACAGAAAATAAAATTATGGTCTTATTGGACGAACACTTTCTTCCCGTCAAAGGAATTGTCAATGCACGCGACCTCGGTGGTTACAAAACGGTTGACGGCAGGGTCATCAAGAGTGGGTTGCTCCTCCGCGGGGCATCGCTGACAACGGCAACGGATGCTGACCTCGCGCTGTTGGCTGCCCTTCCGGTGGTCAAGGTTATCGACTTCCGCACCGACTTCGAGAAAAAAGACAAAGAAAACAGGGCATTGCCGGGTGCTGACTATATTTGGCTTCCCCTCCAACCTGCTGACGATGAAGACACGCCGGAAGAAATAACCCAACACAAGTCGTTCGACATCTCCAAGCTCATCATGATTGCGGCTTTTAACGAGAAAGCGAAGGCCATTGCGAGGGAGATGTACCCTCTGATGGTGATGCGCCCCGCTTGCCAGCGACAGTTCGCCGCTTTTCTTCGCGAGGTGGTCGATACTCCTGAAGGGGCCATATACTTCCACTGCATGCAAGGAAAGGATCGCACCGGTCTCGCGGCGGCCTATCTGTTGTCGGCATTGGGCGTGGATCGGGAGACCATCATCGCCGATTTCGACAAGACCAATCAGGTCTATGCCCGGGCTGTCCGCAAATTCTGCCGCCGGGTGAAGTTCTTTGGCGGCAAGGAGGAGGAATTGGCCACCGTGAAAGCCTTCATCGGAGCCAATACGGACAATTTCATCAGAGCCCTCAACCTAATCGATACGGAATACGGCTCAATGGACGCCTATCTGCGCAACGTTTTGGGCTTGACCGATGCAGATTTCGAGATGCTGAGAGGACGATATCTACTGTAGCAATGCGGCAGTCCTGTTTCAGGTACGGCCTAAGATGGTTTTTCACGCAAATTCATACTGCAAAATGGCGATGTTCAACGCGTCTTCCAGTTTGCAGATAGTTTCGAGGGAGAGGTTTTCCGTTCCTTTCAACAACTTGGAAATGTATTGCGGCGAGCATTCCATCCTGTCGGCAACATCTTGTCGGGAAAGCCCTTGCTGCTTCATTGCCACTGCCACTTTAATGGCAATTTTGCGGGAATACTGCAACCAGCCTTTGGATTTGGCATAGAGGACTCTCTCTTCTTCCACACGCCAATCTGAAAGTTTGTCGGATTGGTAACGACTTAATCTGTCAATTGCTTCTTCCAGTGTCATAATTCTACCTCCTGTTGATAATCTGTGAAACTGTCTTCGTCAAACACATGTTCCTGAATCAGAAAATTCCTCACTTTCTCCATCTTTTCCAATTCTTGCAATGTATGTTCCCTTTCCTGCATCGTTCTTGTCAGTTTTATGGCGCCTCCAGTAATGATGTAAATGCCCATGCTTAGCTTGATGGCATACAGCCTGAGCCAACTTCTGCGGTGAGGGCGACCCTTTTCTTTTCCAAGAATCATTTCACTTATGCGGTTGTTTTCAAGCGGGCGGAAAAAATGGTCGAGATTTGCCTCTGGAGAAATATCCATGATGATACAGGCCAACTCGTCTCGGTCTTCCATGGTTTGATAAATGGCATCTTCGATACTCGTGATTCTGAAATAGGAAATCAGGTCATCAAGGTTTTGTGTAAAAAAATCAGCCAACCACTCTGCATCACTCCATTGAGACATCACCTTCTGGAGTGCATTCTGATTGTCCTTGTTGAAGCGAACAGCCCATAACCGACCATCATCGATAATTTTATCAAACGTCATCATTTTTTATACTAAAGAATGGTGCTGCAAAGATACAATTTTTATTTGTGCAACTTATAGGTTTCAAAAAAATAATTTCAGTTGTTTTTTTGAAATGAAAAAAAAAGTATTTTTGCTGCTGGTTTCCATACATAAAAATGGATAAGATTAACAAGTTTCGCATGGAAGAAACAGTCAAATACTACAGTGAGGAAGATTATTCCAATGGTACCGTTTGAAGTGTAAATAACCACCCAAAACCATTTCAACATGAAGAACACTTTTTTCGTCCTTGCAGTTTTTCTATGCCTTGTTTTGACGGCCTGCACGGAAAACCAACATGAAAAAGAGATACCTGATATGAAAAATGAAGAATGCTTGATTTGCGGTGCGCCGCTGGAGTACCTTGAACAGGACACGCTGATGGAATGCGTGCTTTGCCACAAGCAAGAACCCAGCAAAACCCGCTGCGTGGAAGGGCATTATGTCTGCTCCGATTGCCACACCGCCGGCATGGATTCCATCATGGCCTTGTGCCTGGCGGAGACCTCCAAAGACCCCATCGCCATCTTGGAGAAGATGATGTCGCAGCCGTTCTGCCACATGCACGGTCCGGAGCACCACGTGCTGGTGGGTGCCGCCCTGCTGACGGCTTACAACAACGCCGCGCCCGACACGGCCAAACTCGACCTGCAGTCGGGCCTCCTCGAGGTGATGAGCCGCGGACGGCAGGTGCCGGGCGGTGCCTGCGGTTACATGGGCGCCTGCGGAGCCGCTATCAGCACCGGCA
>JAEEGL014314071.1_pt1 | contig 59606 bp, 49 predicted proteins | sample 9134231 | NCBI WGS metagenome assembly JAEEGL01 (sample SAMN16246548, study PRJNA631951) | gut metagenome | biome: gut microbiome; feature: rumen; material: fiber-attached | host: Bos | place: Iran: Karaj | collected 2018-10
AGCATGCGGGATACCTAAAAAATATCCCATTTACTATCCCAGTGGCGCTACGCGCCAACATAGCGGTGCTTCGCACCGTTTAAAATGGAATGGCTGCACCGCTCACGCGGAGCAGCGGTTCCGTTTTACCGGAATTTGCATGCCGGGAGACAGGCACTGATAACGCCGGTTGAACCGACTGCAGAGCAGCTGGAGAAACAATGGTATGAGGAAGAATATACAGGCAAGCCGTTTAGGGAAGGAATGCCTGTTATCCTTACGGAAAGAGGAGAACGTGTAAGATCTAAATCAGAGAAAATACTTGCGGATCATTTCGACAGGAAATGTATTTTGTACAAATATGAAAAGCCTTTGCTTCTGGAGGGATACGGAACCGTATATCCTGATTTTACCTTTTTTTCCCGGAAGCTGAGAAAAGAGATATATTGGGAGCATGAGGGAATGATGGATAAAGCGGAATACGCTTGTGCGGCTGTAAAAAAGATCAACAGCTACCAGCAGAACGGGATTTATCCCGGTGAACGTCTGATCCTGACATATGAGACCGAGCAGGAGACGTTGAATTCGAAGGTGGTCAGCGGATTAGTGGAGAAGTACCTTGGGATATAAGATGCCGAAATGCCATCGGATGGTAGATGATCGAAAGACCGCCCTTACTTCGGCAGAGGAATTTCATAGACAGATCTTGCCGAATATCGAAACGAAGATGGTCCTGGATTTGTGGATCAGAACCGGAGTGGCCTTTTTCACCCGACTCTAACACCGTATGAAAGTATATGCTTTTTTATGGAGGATTGCCATGGATATGATCACATCAGTAAACGCAGGCTCTTATGCGTTGAGAGCATCTATGATTACGGCTGTTCGTACTGAAAGCACGGAAGAAACGGCATTTATGTCTGAAGATGATAAATTAGAAGCCTTTAAGAAAGAAATATGGAAAGAACTGGATTCTCTGCCCTGGAACAGCAGTGTTAATGTATCTGTCCGGATTACGGATCCGGCATTCAAACGTATGATGACGGATGAGGATTTTAAGAAGCGGATGATGAAGATCATGCACGAGGAAGCTTCGGTGTGCAGACCGCCTATAGTATCCAGCTTAACCTGCATTGATGAGAATGGATATAAGGGTGTTTCCTACAATGATCATGATATGGCAAAAACGGCATTTAAGGCACATTCAAAGCACAAGGACAGCTTCTATGTGAAAAGAGCAAAGGCAAAGGAAGTAAATGATGCCTGGGAACAAGCTCGAATAAGACGGGATAAACAAAGAGAAGTTCGAGAAGAAGAATACTGGAGTAAGTATTTTTCAAATAAAGCATTCGTGCATCAGAAACAGCTTGCATGTCTTTATGAAAGCAGTATTCCTGAAGTGAAAATGCAAGATATGACTAACATGGAGCTAATAACTGAGGAATTAGGGTAAGTAATCTTATATTTGGAGGAACGATACGGATATGATTTCAGTTATGGAAAATCAAAGGAGTTATATTACAAAGACTTCCTATACAACTGCAGTTCGGACAAAGTTTACGGAATCTGTTAATACAGTGTCTGAAGAGGAAAAGATGGCGGTCTTTAAGAAAGAAGTGTGGAAAGAGATTGATGCTATGCCATGGAATTCCTGCATGAATACTTCTGTCCAAATATCGGATAAGGCAATTGAGCGCATGATGAATGATAAAGATTTCAAAGATCGGATGATAAGTGCGTTGCATAGAGAGGCTGTAGGCGGACGACATCCTGGAGACACTACACTGATTTGGGTTAATGAGGATGGATTAAAGGCATTTGCCTATTTGGATATCGAGGCAGGTCATCAGGCATTTGCTGCACATTCCAAGCACAAAGACAGCTTTTATGTGAAGAAGGCGAAATCTCAGGAAATCGATGATGCCTGGAAAAAATCACAACAGAGAAGGAACAAGCAACGGGAAATCAGAGAAGAGGCATATTGGAATAAATACTTTGCCCGTAAAGCATTCGTACATCAGGAGCAGCTTGCTGATCTCTACTATGATAACGTTCCTATAATAGATACTCCATCACCCTTCTGAAGGGATTTTTTGTATATATGCCGCTGTTGTCCGGCAGAATGTCAGAGGACGGCGGATTTTTTTCGCCTTCTTCCGTTCCCTGAAAAAATCGCTTGTTTGCTTCCCTGCAGACAGGGGACGGGTATAAGAAATATAATATATAACTGAGATATTGTCTTGACATTGACGTAACGTCAAGTGATAAAATATCATACAGAGGTGATACCAGGATGGAGAATGCGGATACTTTCGATATTACTGCGGTATGTAAGGAGCTGGGTATTTCTTCAAGAACACTCAGATATTATGAGGAAGTCGGCTTGATTGAAAGTACAAAAAATAACGCTTCGAAGCGTAGGCGTTATACCAAAGAACAGATTGAGCAAATAAGATATATATTATCATTGCGATCTATAGGTCTTTCGATCAAGGCAATTCAGGAATACCTGAACGGAGACGGATCAATAAAGGAAATCGTCAATCTGCACAGAGCACAGATCGAGGCCTCGATCTATGATAAACTGAATGAGGTAAATATGCTTAATGCGGTTCTTGACTCATTGGATGAGGGAAGGGGATTGGCTGCGCTTAAAGCGCAGGATGAGCGGGTATCGGGAGGCAGCAAGGCCGAACTTACGCGGGAATGTTCCATGTATATTGTTAACGGGGAGCTTGATCGTCTGTACTCCTGTTTTAGTCAGAGACTGAAAGACTATATGCCGCAGGAGGCATTCGGAAAGATATGGGAAGATACGGTGACCGGGCTGGGAGCTTTCCTCGGACTCGGAGAAAGCTCACGGGATACCGTAAGCAATGGCGCTTATGAAATCTATTATCAGGTTCTTGTTTTTGAAAAAATGAAAACGCAGCTGAAGTTTGTTTATAACGGCGAAATGATCGCAGGATTGTGGGTGAACTACATCGGAGCAGAAAAAAATATGCATAAGGATTAAAGAAAGCAATCATGATCTCATGGGAGAATGGTTATGAAAGCAAAGACGATGAAAAGGATAAGAAACATCATTATGGTGGCCGCGGTAGTCATAGCTTTTCTTTTGTGGCTTGCGGTCCCGTATGAATTTAAAAATACTTCTTTCTTTCACGTCGGGACAGGCGAATATGGTACGAAGGCAGGGGCGCTCATTCTGCTGCTTCTCCCTTTATTTGCGCTGATCCCTCATAAAAATGCAGCTGAGGTTCACACGGATGATCCTGCAGAACGTGAAAAGATAATGGAAGAAAATGCGCTGCGTGAAGCAAAAACCCAGGTATTGATCGCGATATTTCTGGGAATAACGGTAGTTCTGATCATGGGGATCGCAGCATTGATCCTTTAGCGTCCGTTCATAAAAACAGATACAATACTACACTCCCCCGGATGCCTGTATCCGAGGGATTTTTTGTCTGCTTTCATCCGGTGGCGCACCGGCGGCGGCAATAACAAACTTATTGACAGGAAACAAAGAAGGATTTATAATGACGTTAAGTCAAAATGACGATGTGTCACGATAAAACGAAAGCGGGGAATATAAATGGCAAGAGTGAGTCAGGATTACTATGAAAAAAAGCGTAGTGAGATAATGGAAGCTGCCTACAGGGTATGCATCAGAAAGCCCATTACATCCGTTGCGATGAAGGACATCATTGAGGAGGCGGGGTATTCGCACGGTGCGATCTATAAGTATTACAAGGACCTTGATGAAGTGATCTGCGATCTGATGATAAGAGTCAACCGGCAGTATTCATTCGATGAAGATCTGAAGGAGATCATCGGCAGATACGGAAGCGCCGGATGGCAGAATGCCATCCGGGAGATCTGCGCATTGCTTGCAGAACACATGGTTCGGATGGGAACGGATCTGGTCAGGATGTCCCTCTACTGTGCAGTGTTTACGGTAAGTGAACCGGAGAGGACACGGCAGATACTGGAAAAGGCCGGCGAGGAAAGCATAAGCCCGCTGCTTGACTCCGTAAGCACGTTGAAGAAATATCTGGAGGCGCTCATAAAAGAATGCAGGCTTCATCCGGTCAGGTCCGCGGATGAGATCATCCGATTCATCGTAACTTATTACAGCGGAGTGGAGGATTCCTATGTGCTGAGCGAAGCCGGAAACGATCCGGGAGAGAGCGTTGACAGCGTCCCCGGCCAGCTGTTTTCCGTGCTGGCGGATGCGCTGATACCGATGCTGACAGGTATCGGAAATGATAAGAAACAAAAAGGGGAAAAGAAATGAGGATGAAGAAATTGATGTTAACGATATTGAAATGGACAGGCATAACCGTGGCCGGTATAGTGATACTATTTTTCGTTGTACGCTTTATAGGACAGCGGATCGTTGCCCGGACGCCTGAAGGCGGGATCAACGAATCCCTCTATGTGGACATCAACGGATCCAAACAGTGGATAAACATATACGGACAGAAGAAGGATAATCCCATACTCCTGTTTCTGCACGGCGGGCCCGGCGGAGCAATGAGCGCGCAGGCATACCCGGTACTGCGGAAACTGAGCGATATCTATACCGTGGTCAACTGGGATCAGCGGGGCTGCGGCCTCAGCTGGACAGAAGACATGAAGGGCACGCATGTAACGTTTGAGCAGCTTTTTGAAGACGGAGAAGCAATGACAGCGTATCTTCTCGACCGCTTCGGAGTTGACAGGATCTCTGTGATGGGGATTTCATGGGGAGCCGTATTTGGTGCCAATCTGGTCCTTGACCATCCCGAACATTATGATAAGCTGATCGCACTGAGCATGATAGTGGACGGTATGGAGACTCAAAAGGCATATAAGGAAAAGGCACTCGAACTGACAAAAGACGATCCCGAACTGCATAGGATCGCCGAGAATATTATGACAGAGCAGTCGGAATATGACAGCCTGCCGTATGAAGAACTGATAAAAAGGGAAATAGAGGCAATGTCTCTAAATGAAAAGTGCATGCCTCAGGATACGTATAAGGGAGATTTCAACCAGCTGCTGGCGTTGATCTTTAATCCGGATTATACGCTTAAGGCATATTTCAATGTTCTGGCTTCGCTGCCGAAAGATCTTGAAAGCATTGATGACAGCTTTTGTTATTATTACTGCATCAGCAGCGGCTCGTATAAAGCATTTTCCGTGCTCAAGAGGACCGAGTATAAGGTTCCCGTATATATAGTCATGGGCAATAAAGATTATACTGTTATGACTTCCGTTACAAAAAAATACTTTGACAGCATTACTGCACCACATAAAGAGTATTACGAAGTGGAGGGAGGGCATGATGCTCCGATGCTCAGATCGGAGGAGCTTTCCGGGATCGTTCACAGCATACCGCAATGATAAAGTTCAGGCATGTCCGGAGGTGTTGTGTTGCTGATCCGCCTGTATTTCATATCTTTAACGGAAAACTATCGGGATATTGCGGGAACTTTGAGCAGTTTACTCATTTTATCAAGAATTATATCTGCCGTATTTGTATAATAAGATTACGATATCGTTATGGAAAGGATGATGGGCATGGAGAATATTGAACTCCTTATAAAGGCTTTGGAATATATCGAGAACAATCTCACGGAGCCGATTAAAACGGAGTCCATAGCCGAACATCTGTATTGCTCAAAGTCCACGATTGAAAAGCTTTTCAGGTACATCAACAACATCAGTATCAGGGATTATATCATCCGGAGGCGTATGAGCAAAGCGTCTGTGGAAATGGTCAGGAATCCGGAAAAATCTTTGCTGGATATAGGCATAGAGTACGGATACGGCAGCAACGAAGCCTTCACCAGAGCATTTTTCAGCGTGTGGCAGGTATCGCCGTCGGAGTTCAGAAAGAATCCCTCAGCATTTGAACTGTTTCCCGGCTATCGGCTTGACCGGGAACTGATGGAGGAAAAGGATATGACAGACAGAAAAAAAGTAGATATCAGTGAGTTGTACGACTGCATTAAGGAGAGAACGGGGTGCTTTCTGATCCTCGGGGATATTAAAAGGCTTATCCCGATAAACGAGATTTCCCATAAAGCGGGTGATCTTGCGATCATTACTTCCATGAAACGCATGGAGCAGGCAGCTGGAGCGGAAGATATTGTTTTCAGGATCGGCGGGGATGAATTTGTGATACTTACGAACTCTTCGGACGAGGATTACGCGAAGAAGGTCTGTAAGGAGATCCTGAGCCATAATGATGAATGCATAAACTGGGAGGGCAGGGAGATCCCGCTGTCACTGTATGTCAAGGCCGTGCGCTATGAAGGCGGTACCACTCTGAGATATTCCGATTTCTTTTCGATGCTGCATCATGAGCTCAGCGAGGAGTCTAAGATGCAATACCAGCCGGAGAAGTCCTGATCGGGATCGGGGGAGGTTTACAATACGGAAGCGATGTCTTATAATGCTAATGCATAATAAGTAAAGGCGGGACTTGGCTTTGCACAAACTTGTTTTTCTGGGGGCCGCGGCGGCATGCTGGGGCCTCTTTGCAATATTCTTTCACAGGGACAGGAGCAGATACAGGAACTGCTATCTGCTGATGATCGCATTGTTATCCCTCGTACCCTTCATATTAAGCCTGTTCGATGACAATATGGTTTATATGGCCATGTTAATGGTCTGTGCCGTCCTGCTGGCGATCCTGATCGTGCCCTTCTTCCTCATGTATAACGGTATCGTTATGATGAAAAAAGAGGGGAAGCATATCTCGCATCTGCTGTCGCTGTTTTTTGGGATCGCGATACTGGCCGGGGAGATCGCAACGGTCATGCTTGTCCTTAAACTCGGCCTTTCCGGGGATGACGGACCCTTAGCGTCACCTTTCACCATCGCGGTGGCTTTTGTGAGCATGACCATGATCTACATATCCGTATCGTTTCTTGTATTTATGCTGTACACGATCTTTCTCCAGATCGTGCCGATCAAGAAGGATTTTGATTATGTGATAATACTCGGAGCCGGGCTCCTGCATGGAGATCAGCTGTCAAAGCTTTTGAAGGACAGACTGGATAAAGCGATCGAGATCTACCGGAAAGATCCGACGCCGCCTGTAATGGTGCCGTCCGGAGGACAGGGCAGCGACGAGACGATCGCGGAAGCCAGAGCGATGAAAAAATACCTGCTGGAAAAAGGTATACCGGAAAAGGACATAATGCCGGAAATGCGCTCAACCAGCACTTTTGAGAATTTGAAGTTTTCCAAGGAACTGATCGATGCACGCGGCGGAAGAAAATATACGGCGCTTGTAACCAGTAATTATCATGTCTACAGGGCGCTGCGCTATTCAAAGAAAAACGCTCTGGCCTGTACAGGTGTGGGGAGCCGCGTGGCATTTTACTACTGGCCCAGCGCGCTGATCCGGGAGTACATAGCCATACATTCCGAGAAAAAACATGCGCTGATATTTATCTGCGGCTGGCTGCTCAATGCTGCATTGCTTATATACTTCATAACATGATCCTGTGTTTGAAAAGGTCTGCAGGATGGATATTCAAGAAACTGATTACTATTCACAGCCGAAGCGGACACTCGTTGCGCGATTACGGCCCCAATTTATAGCACGAGATGGGTTTTGCCCATCGCCGTAGGCGATCTTAAATGGCAAAACCCGTTAAAATCAAGGCCTGAGTGCCGTGAATAGTAACAAAACCTGGGCTCTGTACGGCAAGGGAAGGATAATATGTACGGCGGGGGAAGGATAATATGCCTTGACAGGCGTACGACGGGTATGGTATAAAAAGATTGACCGACAATCTGTCGGTTACGTCACAGGAGGAAAGAACGCATACGGGAATCAGCTGAATGAGGATTGAGGTGTTATGTTCAGTGGCTGGCAGGCAACCGAACAGTAACAATGAGATTCTCCGAAGTAACTTTCGAACGGATGAAGGGTCATGAGGGTTGTAAAGTCTGCGGAAGAAAGAAAAAACGAGATACTGGACGTTGCCGAACAGTTATTTGCGGAAAAAGGTTTTGATAATGCCAGCACGAATGACATCATCAAACAGATCGGTATCGCCAGGGGGACGCTCTATCATCATTTTTCGTCGAAGGAAGATATCCTGGATGCGATCGTTGAACGGATAACGCGAAACGGGATCGCGCGCGCTAGAGCCATCATTTCAAATACAGACATGCCGCTGCAGGAACGCCTTACCGGGGCCGTACTGGCGTTAAACATCAGCGGTGAGGCGGGAGAGGAAGTTTTTGAGCAGATCCATAAGCCGCAGAATGCGCTGCTTCATCAGAAAATGCAGGAGAGGCTTTTAGGCGGCGTCGTACCGCTGATCGCAGCGCTGATCGAAGAGGGAAACAGGTCAGGGATCTTTGAATCGGAATACCCGGCCGAAGCGGCCGAGATGATCATGATCTATGCAAGCGCAGCATTTGACGAACATCTGGATCTGAAAGCGGAAGAGATCGAAAGGAAAGGAAGGGCGTTTATCCTGCATATTGAGAGGATACTCGGGGCAGAAGAAGGCATACTGCGGGAAGCGATCATGAAAATACTACTGAGGCAGATGAAGAGTGCGGAGCGGAAAAAAGCCGGAACAGAAAAAGAGGAGAAGCAGAGAAGAACCCATCGGAAGCCCTGCCGGGAAGGAAAAAGAAGTGATCCGTGAAGAGAAGCGGATCAGATAAGAAAAAAGCCGGAACAGAAAAAGAAGCGGAACAGAGAAGAGCCGCATTGGAAGATCTGCAGGGAAGGAAAAAGAAGTGAGATTTAAAGGGATCTGATAAGGATCCCCTATATTATACACAACGACCGACAATCTGTCGGTGTGGCGCGGTTATAAGAGAGAACGCATGTAATACTACACAGCAATATATGTGCCTGCAGAAAATGTAAGCATCAGGCGGATGACGAACAGCCCGCGCCCCGGGCGAAGCAGAAACAGAAGACAAAGACGAGGAGTCGCCGGAACAAAGGCCGCGCCCCGGGCGAAACGGGAATACGTAACAAAGACGAGACCCCGCAGAAAAAAACGGAGTTTTCGCCCTCGTAAAATAGCCTTGTCAGGATGTAAATATATCAGCCCTGCACGAAGGACCTGGATCAGGAAGCTTTTACACAAAAGGAATAATAAAGCATGGAGAGAGGCGCAGCTGCACATCAACAGCAAAACGGGTGGGTGCATCCGTATTGATGCCGGGATGCCTTAATAATTCATTTTGTTGTTACACGGGAACCTGAGGGCGGAAATACTTTCATTACTATTTGTGCCGCCGGATAAAGGCGGAGGAATGGAGATTATCATGGAAAAAAGATCAAATTACAGAAAATTTCTGCTGCTGTGGAGCGGTGAGTTCATTTCGTCCATCGGCGGAGGCCTGAGCAGCTTCGGACTCAGCGTATATGTTTTTCAGCAGACGGGAAGCGCCGCGAGCACGGCGCTTGTCGCACTGCTTGCCTTCCTGCCGGTCCTTCTGCTGAGCCCGGTCGCCGGCGTTTTTGCCGACCGCTATGACCGCTGTCTCATGATGATGATCGGGGACGGGATGTCGGGACTGGGCCTGGTCTATATCCTCGTATGCATGTTTACGGGCAACGCCGGACTGAGTCAGATCTGCACCGGCGTTTTTATCAGCGCGGTCTTTTCGTCGCTGTTGGAGCCCTCGTACAGAGCGGTCGTTACGGACATGCTGACAAAGGAAGAATACTCCAAAGCCGGCGGCATGATCAGCCTCGCCGGGAGCGCGAGATATCTGATCTCGCCCATGATCGCCGGTTTCCTTCTTACGGTAAGCGACATCCGCCTGCTCCTCATCATTGACGTCTGTACCTTTATCCTGACCGTGATCTGCACGGCGCTTGTCAGAAGCAGCTATATCGAAAAAGTGAAAAAAGATCCCGATCCATTTTTGAAGAGTTTTAAGGAAGGCTGGAAAGCGATCAGTAAAAAGAAAGGCATCTTCGTTGTGATCCTCGTCTCCTCCGTGATGACCTGTTTCATGGGCGCCATCCAGATCCTGGTCGAGCCTATGATACTCGATTTTCAGTCCGGTAAAGTGCTGGGGATCGCCGAGACGGTCTGCGCAAGCGGCATGCTCGTATCCGGCGTGATCATAGGGATCTTCGGACTGAAGAAGAATTATATCAGGAAATTATGCCTTGCACTGACTGTCTGCGGGCTTGCAATGGTGGGCTTCGGGATAAAGGAAGACATCTATGTGATCTGCGCGTTTGGTTTCCTTTTCTTCTTTATGCTTCCCTTTGCGAACAACTGTCTCGATTATCTGGCGAGGACCAACATCGATGCGGATAAACAGGGCAGGGCCTGGGGGCTGATCAGTTTTCTGTCACAGCTCGGATATGTATTTGCCTACGGAGGAGCGGGCCTGCTTGCAGATAAGATCGCGGAAGTAAGGCATACGGGAGTGGGCCGCGGCGCGGCGGTCGTTATCATGGCGTCGGGGATCATGCTGGCGCTGCTTGCCATATTGCTCTCACGCTTCCGCTCCGTCAGGGAATTGGAAGGGGGCGAAGTAAAATGATCCGTCGTTTATGAATAATATACAGGTTAACGGTCTGGGCCGTCAGGGCCGGCGCTCATCATCACGGCGGCGCAGGAAGTGATGGACGCCTTTCCGAAGATCAACCGGGAAGGAGCGACGATCCTGATGGTCACGCATGACAGCCGGATCGCAGCGATGTGTGACAGGATCAAATATCTCTTGGACGGGGAGATACGGGGGGGAAACTGGTATTGGGGAAGGATGCGGAGGGAGAAACAAAGGAACGCGGGCAGTGCTTATCCCGCTGGCCGGAAGCGTTCGGCCGGTAAAAACTCCAAGCCCTGCGGCAGGAGGTACGAGATACAATAAAATCGTCATCAATTATTGAAACATTTTCCCGTGCATTGTGTTAAAATGTAGGTGGTATTGTGCTCTTTTCAGGGCAGAGGGAGCGGGGGACCCCGCACATACAGTGCATATGAGGGAAATATGAAAGTAACAGCGATCTGTATCGGAAGTGTCTTTGACAGGGAAAAGTATCTGATGGCGGTCCGTCTGACGGAAAGCCGGATCCGGAAGGGAGAGCATGTGCTGCTCCTGCCGCTCGGCATGGCAAAGAAGGCCATCAAAGCGGATAAAAATACGGATTTTCTTTATTTTCTGTCCGCCGAGCACATCAGTGAGTGTATCACCGTATCCGGCGACAGTCTGGACGCCGCTTTTATCGAGGCTCTCCGGAAACGTATGGAAGAGCTTCAGATCCCGTTTTCGGTGATCCGGCCGGAGGAGATCCCTGCCGCCACCGAGAATATGAAAAAGAAGGCGGATGAATGGCAATTCAAAGAGGTGCTCCTGAACGAGCGCATCGCAGGCGATATCTTCGGTTTCATGGAAAGATTTCTGGCTTCCGATCATGTGGAACAGGTGAGCGAAGCCATTTCCGGCATGATCCCGAAGGAAAGCTTTATGTGTATACGCGACAGTTTTCTTCAGGATCTTTATTCGGATCAGCTGACGCCGCCGAGGAGCTCCGAGAAATACTTTATCCTCTGTGACAGCCGGAAGGAATCCCGCTGCTGGGAAAGCTATACCCTGGAGGAAATGTTCCCGGATGCGGAGCAGGTCCTGGAAGCCACGCCGGTAACGACCCTGATCCCGATCCACTGCAAGCAGGCCTATGTCGGCTACATGGTCCATCTTTCCAGACATGTGGATGAATACAGCGGCGTGATGGAGCTCTGCACGGTCATCCTGGATATGCTGACGGCCCGCTATATCACGGAACGGAAACTGACCTTTGCGAATCATGAGCTGCTGAACGCCAATGAGAATGTGGCAAGGCTGCAGGAGACGGATGTGCTCACGGGACTGCGCAACAGCATGGGCTTCATGAAGGATGCGGAGGATATGCTGAAACGCTGCAAAGCGGCGGGACAGAGGATCACCACGGTCTGCGTGGATCTGGACCGGCTGGGCAATATCAACGAGATCTACGGGCATCTGGAAGGGGATATCGCCATACAGATGCTGGCACAGATCATTGCCGACAGTGTGGGAAAGGATGTGCTGTCGGCCCGTATGGGCAGTGATGAATTTATCGTACTCTTTCCCGAGAACGAAGAGGGAAACGCGGCGGAACAGCTTGTGGAACTGCTGCGCGCCCGCCTGCAGACCTATAACCGTGTTTCCGGAAAAGAATATACACTGGAAGCCAATATCTCTTCCCTTACGATCACCCCCGACAAAAAGATGGTCGTTGAGGATCTGCTTGATGAAGCCTTCACCAGAAAGCGCATGCTCAAGGAAAGCCGTACCGGCCGGAGGAGCATGGCGCATCCGGACGGGATCGGCATCAACGAAAAGGAACACGGCGTGGTACGCGGTATCATGGATGAAAACGCATTCCTGTATGCCTTCCAGCCCATCATCTCGGCACGTACCGGCGAGATCGTCGCATATGAAGCGCTGATGCGCACACAGCAGGCGCCGAAGCTTTCGCCGCTTACGATACTGAAATATGCGACGATGGATGAACGGCTTTACGATATCGAGCTTTCCACCTTCAACAACGTTCTGCGTCAGGTGGAGCAGTTTAAGAGCGTGCTCGGGGACAAAAAACTCTTTATCAATTCCATTCCCGGGCATTTCCTCACGGATACGGATTATAAAAAATTCCGCCGCCGCTATAAGGATTTCCTGCCGAATCTGGTGGTGGAGATCACGGAAGAAACAGAGTTTGAGACACATACGGCCGAGATCCTGCGGGCCCGCAGCGACCAGGATCATTTTGAGGTGGCGATCGACGATTTCGGCTCGGGTTATTCCAATATGTCCAATCTGCTGAAATTCCTTCCGAATTACGTCAAGATCGACCGGACACTGATCGAGAATGTCCATGAGGATCCGAAGAAGCAGCATTTCGTGAAGACGATCATCGAGTTTGCCCATGACAACGGCTTCCAGGCGCTGGCGGAAGGCGTGGAGACCAGCCGTGAGCTATCGGCCGTGGTGCGTATGGGAGTCGACCTGATCCAGGGCTATTACACGGCGAAACCTTCCTTCATTCTTGCGGAGACCATCGCGGCACCCGTGCGGGACGAGATCGTCAGGGCCAATGTCGCCAGCCTGCACGAGCTGAGCAAGAAGATCTATCTGGTGAACCGCGAAAAGGAACTCTTCCTGATACAGCTCGCGATGGAGCATTATACGGGGATGATCCTGTCGCAGTCGGAGCTGGTGCTGCACGGCAATCCGGATCTGACGGCCGGGATCAGCATCAAGATCAAGGACGGCTGCAGCTGCAGACTGCGGATCAGCAATGTGCGTCTGGGAGATCTGGATAACCAGCCCTGCATCGATATCGGAAAAGGGGCGAGCCTTACCCTGATCGTGGAAGGCAATAATGAATTTGAAGGAAACGGAATTCATGTGCCCGAGGATGCGTCCCTGAGGCTGGAAGGAAGCGGGAGCCTGAAGATCAGTCCGATCCTTTCCGACGCCTATTGCATCGGGGCGGACTCGGCTTCGGCATTCGGACGTATCGAGTGCGCGATGAGCGGCGCGCTGGAGCTCAGCGCGGAAGGAAACCACTGTATCGCCATCGGTGGCGGACGCTGCCAGTCCGGCGACGGAATACGCCTGACCGCCGGCAGATACGATCTGTCCCTGTCCGGGGACGAGTGCGTGGGCATAGGCTGTTTTAACGGGGAAGTACCCATTTCCATCACGGATGTTGCGATGGAAGCAGAGGCAATGGTCGGTGAAGGCGCTGTGATCGGCGCGCTTCACGGGCGGCAGAATATCGAGATCCGCAATGCGGGCATCAAGATCGTGGGCAGCGGGAGCAGCGTTACCGGGATCGGCACTTCCTATGAGACCGGCGGCAGCATACGTATCGATGACGCCAGCATACGCATGAAGTTTAACGGGCGCAAGCTGTATATGATGGGCGGGGAGAGCGGAAAGCTCTACATCTCCGTCTCGACCTCGGATATCGAGCTTCTGGCGGAAGGCAATATGGCACTCGGGATCGGAACCCTGAAGCAGGATTCGGAGCTGCGGCTGATCCGTTCAAGACTGGGCGTGGTGATGCGTGTCGGAGACCCGACGGTCATCGGCGTAAAGAAGGATATGCTGCTCCTGGTGGAAGTGGCGCAGCATATGAGCATAAATGATGAAGACGCGGATCTGTATGATCTCGTCTGAAGGAAACTTTAACTAATACCAGCCGCCGTCCAGACCGATGATCTGGCCGGTAAGATAATATGGCGCACGGGCAAGGAGCCAAACGCATTCCGCCACTTCGGTGACGGAGCCGGCACGGCCGGCAGGGATCTCCTCCGCCAGCGCCTTTTTTTCTTCTCCGGAAAGATGGCCGTTCATCTTTGTATCGATATAGCCACAGGCGAGAGCGTTTACGGCGATACTGCTCGGAGCCAGCTCTTTGGCCAGGGCGCGGGTCAGTGCGTCCACGCCGCCTTTGGAAGCGGAATAGGCACATTCCATGGAGGCACCCACGCGTCCCCAGACGGATGAGATGTTTATGATGCGGCCGCTGCCGGCCTTCAGCATGGAGGGGATCACGGCGCGGCAGAAGGCAAAGACACTGTCCAGATTAACGGCCAGGATGCGCCGCCATTCTTCGCCGCTCATGTCCTGGAGCAGGGAGAAATGCGCGATCCCCGCGGCGTTGACGAGCAGGGAGGGCGCGGGAAAAGCCTCCGCGCAGGAGACGGCAAAGGAAGGATCCGCGGCGTCCCCGTAAAAACACTGCACTTTTTTGCCGGAGGCACGGAGCTCGCCGGCCAGTTTTTCCAGCGCTTCTTTATTACTGTATCCGCAAAGCCCCAGTTCATAGCCTTCAGCGGCCAGCCTTCCGGCGATGGCGCCGCCGATCTCTCCCGAGGCACCCGTGATCAGCGCTTTCTTTTCCATATCGATCATCCTCCGTCATTCTGTAAGCGGTATAACGCTTCTTATATATTCCCGGACCCGATGCCTGCCGGCTTATCCCGATCGCATACAGCGGAAAGTCTCAGCGTAACAGGAAATACACGGCTCATGTGATCCCACGTACAATTGCGAGCCGTTGAAAGGCTGCCTGCACAGCGGTTTCGTTACAAGGCATCATACAATAGACCTTCCCGTACTGTCAAATCCTGCGGGCGTGTTTCCTTCAGGCTTCCACGGGAGCCCGGCGGTCCGGAAGCGGAACTGCTGAATACGGCCCGGAAGGCGGACCCTGCTCTGCGTTCTGCGCAGCGGATCCTGCAGCCGGAATTGCGGCATGCTTGACATAAATGTACGCGGATGTTATCATGATGTAACAATTTTGTAACAATTGTAATCTTTATGTAAACATTGGGATGTATTACCGCAGAAGATGAAGAACGCGCTTGTACGCACAATCGTATATACGCTCTCGATCGGCCTTTCGGTCGGTACCGTTGCGAGCCGCACGGTTTCGGCCGGGGAGCTTTATCCTGCGGAGGAGAGCGCTGAAGAGTGGGAGTTCAGCCTGTACGGAGGAGCCGCGCTTTCCCTCGGGGAAGATATCGAAGCGGAAAGCGGTCTGCCCGTATGCGGAGCGGCACTGAGCCTCGGAGAGGATCTGACGGCAGGGCAGCTTCCTTATATCCCTGCGGAGAAAAGCGAAGCGCAGGAAGAGGAAAGCGGCGCGGAGGAAGAGCCGGCGGAAGCGGAGAACGCGGACAGGACGGAAGCCGTGGCGGCGGAGGCCGCTGTAAGCGTGACAGCGGAAGCACCTGCAGCAGCAGCAGCGCCTGCGGCGGAAGAGCCGGCGGCAGCGGCAGCGGCGGAACAGCCCGCAGCGGAGCCGGCAGCAGCGGAACAGCCTGCAGCAGAGCCGGAAGAATCCGTGGCGGAGCCGGAAGAGCCTGCAGCAGAGCCGGAACTTCCCGCGGAAGAGCCGGAAGTGCCTGTGCCGGAAGAAGAAACGCCTGCGGAAGAAGTGCCGGGGAGCGTGAGTGGACAGCAGGTGGCGGATTTTGCCTGCCAGTTCATCGGCGGACCCTATAAATACGGAGGCTGCAGCCTGACCGAAGGGGCGGACTGCTCCGGTTTTGTGATGGCGGTGTATGCGCATTTCGGTGTATCCCTCCCACATTCTTCCACGTCCGACAGAGGCGTGGGACGCCATGTGGATGGTGGCTTGACGGGCGCGGTTCCCGGTGATATCATCTGTTACGGCGGCCATGTTGGGATCTATATCGGAAACGGTCAGATCGTCCATGCGTTCAATTCCCGCAAGGGCATCGTGACCACAAACGCGGATTATGATACGGTTCTTGAAGTCCGACGGATCTTCTGAAAAAACGATCTTTAGGCATATGCTCGTAACGGCTGCCGTTGCGGGCTTTTTTTTCGTCCTTTTTGTGATCTTCTGCGGGATCACGCCGGCCGGTGATTCCACCTGGTCGGTCTTTGACATGAAGATGCAGTATCTGGATTTTTATTCCTATTATAAATCGGTGCTGGAAGGAAAGAACGATCTGTTCTATTCGCCTGCCATGACCATGGGCAGCGGTGCCGTAGGCTTCTTTTCCTATTATCTCTCCAGCCCTCTGCTGCTGATCCTGGCCTTTACCGACAGGCTGTACCTGCCGGAGGCGGTAACGCTCATGAACGGTCTGAAGCTGATGCTCACGGCGGCCTGTGCCGACGGGATGCTGCGGGCGCATTTTCTGCGGGAAGGTTTTGGCGGAAAAAAACTGCATACGCGGATCTTTGCCCTGTCCTACGCTCTTTGCGCCTATATGATGGCCTATTGCGTCAATCCCATGTGGCTGGAGGTCTTCGCGCTGGCGCCGCTCTGTCTGTGGATGCTGGAGCGTCTGCTGAAGGAGGGAAAATGCGCCGGCTATGTGATCTGTCTGGGGCTGGCGTTCTGGTGTAATTATTATATAACGTATATGCTCTGCATATTTATCGTATTCTGGACCGTGATCTGTCTGGTCCGGGAGCCGGAGCAGTGGTTTAAGAAGCTCCTGCGGACGGGACTCTGTTCCTTATGGGGCGTGGCGCTGGCAGCGGTATCGCTGATCCCGACCTTCCTGGAACTCTTCGGCAGCCCCAAGGATGTGAGCCTGATGGGAGCGGAAGTGCAGGGAGCAGATATCGGGATAAGGCAGATCTTTTCAAAAGCCTGGCTTCTGGCCTTTGATCCGGAGCAGACCTTCTGGGGGACGCCACTCTTATTCGCGGGCAGCCTGATCTTTCTGCTGACGATCCTTTATTTCCTTAACCGGAAGATCGCGTGGAAGGACAAACTCTGCGCGGGCATCCTGCTCGTCATTTTCGGGATCTCCTATGCGCTGGATAAACTGAACCTTCTGTGGCATGCGGGGATGGAACCCTCCGGCTATCCGTACCGTGAGGTCTTTCTCGCGGTCCTGCTCTGCTGCGTCTGCGCCTGCCGCGCATATGCCCTTCTGAAGGAAGGTACAAAAGTGTGGCACATCGCTGCTGCGGCGCTTCTGATGCTGGGGCTCTTTGCCATTACGATCGATTCGGCGTATCCGATGAAGCTTGTGGTGCTGGCCAATGTGGGGACGATCCTCTGCTGCGCGCTCCTGCTCGCCGCACATATATTGTTTAAGGAGAAAGGGCCTGACCTGCTCTGGACAGCGCTTCCCTGCGCGCTGGCGCTCCTTCAGCTTCTGGAACTTTTTGCCGGAGCTGCCGGGATATATAAAATGCAGACATCAAACGGAATGCTGGGCGCGCAGGAATACCGCAGGATCTACAGCGCCATGAGGGAGACCGTTGACGAACTGCCGGAGGACGGCTTTTACCGTACCGAGAATATGAAGCCCCGCGAGCAGAACGACGGCATGATGTATGATTACAACAGTCTGACACATTACAGTTCCGCAGGGCTGGTGGGACCACGCTTTTATCTGCAGCGTCTGGGCTACAATGACGACGGTCTGTATGTGGCCTACGGAAAAGATAATACCTGCACCGCGGATTCGCTCCTGGGAGTGCGCTTTGTGATCGGCGCCGAAAACAGGGAGGAGTATACACTCCGAAAAGACGGGGAATACAGTCTGCGCGAGAATCCTTATGCCCTGTCTGTGGCCCTGGTGACGGATGAGATCCCGCAGACGGATGCGGAGGACCCGTTCTCACTGCAGGAAGAGATCTATGAGTCTTTATGCGGGGAAGAACTCACGCTTTTTGTCCCGCTGGAGGCTGTTGAGGAAGAAAGGGGCCGGGATACGGTCTGGGAGTGCACGACGGAAGCGGAGGGCTGCGTATATCTCTACCTGGACGGGATCGAGGATAAGATACAGAATCTTTCAATCTATGTCGATGATAAGTTTAAGTCCGCATTCGGAAACCGCAGCTGCCTGAAAGTGCTGAATCTCGGGCATTATGATGCCAGAGAGCATTTCAGCCTGCGTGTACACGCGGAAAACGGGGAAGAAACGGGCAGGCTCCTGCTTGTGACGGAGGATATGGCGGCGCTGGCCGAGGCCTATAAAAAAGCATCCGCAAAGGAGGCTTTGGTGGAACGTCTGAGTTCTTCGCACTTCCGGATCACGATCCCGGAAACTGCCGGCACTAAGGAGCTTTTGACAGGCATTCCCTATGAGGATTCCTGGCAGATCTCCGTGGACGGAAAAAGCGTGGAAGCGCAAAAGCTCCTGGATACCTTTATCTCTGTGCCGGATGTTGCGGCGTCCTCCGTGGTGGAACTGCGCTATGTGCCGCAGGGGCTGATTCCCGGGGCACTGATCAGTCTTGCGGCGCTGATCCTTCTGATCGTGCTCCGTCTCCGGGGCAGAAAGTGCGGAAAAGAAAAAACGCCGGAAACGGAGAACTGAGAGTTCCGTTTCCGGCGGGGATCATTCCTGGCTTCATAATAACTCAGTGAGAAAAGCCCTTCCGGCGTATGTCGCTTGCGGGTGGTTCATTCTCTCACAGTATAAACATAAATGCTGTCCGGAGTGATATATTCAAACTCCGATTCCGTGATCGTCAGCACCAGATCTCCCTGTTCGTTGATCTCAAGCACGCCTCCGATCGGTTTTTCGTTGATGAAACCCTGGTTGATGGAAAGCCGGTCACCGTCTATGTTTGCATAGCACTCGGCTTCACCGATACGGTAGAAACCGATCGTGACAGAATAGCCGCCGGTCTGGGGATCGGCGGGAAGGATGCTGATCGTTTCCTGCCGGCCGCCGTCATTCCATTCACCGAGAAAGCGCTCATCCGTTGCCTGATAGATGGCGGGATCCCTTGCGACATCGGGAGCACCGGACGCCGTGATACCGAAGTATCCCTGAACTGTCTTTTCATATACGGTGAGGCTTGTGATCTCTCCGTTGGCATCCGTATCCACTTCGACAAGGTCGAGAGCATAGCCGCCGGAATGCGCGAGCATTTCCTTGCCCTTATAGTTGTAGTTCACGGTCTCAAAAGGATGACCGTTATCCGCATATCCGTATGCGATCAGGTTTTCGCCGGCGCCGGACGAAATGCTGTCCCCGGGAACACATTCCACTTCCTGCAGGGTGCATCCCGAACCGTAGTCATTAAAGCGAAGCGCATAGAAATGGGAATCCGTTCTTACGGCGCTCATCTGGTCAAAGCCGTCGATTTTTATGCGTGAACGGTGATCTCCCTCAAAGCTTCTGTGGAAATACCAGAAATCTCCGACACCGCGCTCGGCATTCAGGGCTTCCGTGAGGAAGCGGGACGGGCTTTTGCCGGCGTCTCCGAGGACGAGGGCATCGGAGCCCCAGTTGCTTGCCAGCCAGACAGAGAGCTCGATCCGCTTATTCCCGTCACTGTAGGGATAGTCCGGGGAAGTGCCGCACTCTTGAAGGATCAGCTTGTTATACTGGCCCGGTACATCCGGAAACAGATCCTCCAGTTCGAAATCGTAATAGACTTCTTCGCCGGCATAGGCCATGTGATAAGTGGCTTTGTGGGCGGCGGCGTCAAAGCTCAGCGTGTCATAGAGCATCTGCGGGGGCTCGATCATGTTCTCGCCTTCGTGCAATTCCCATTCGCCATCCAGGTATGAGAGTATTTCGGCTTCGCTGCTTTCATAGCCTGCAAAAAGCGTGACCGGCCGGGTTTCCGCTGTGGGTGTGTCCGGAAGGTCGCTTACGGGATCCGGAGCTTTTGTAGGGCTTGCTTTTTTCGTCGGAGCAGCTTCTTTTACGGCGGCGGTCGGCTCGGCCGTCTGTCCACGGTCCGGGCTCTTGTCCGCGCAGCCCGCAAGTACCGCCAGGCTTAAAAATGCAGCCGTAACGATTCTTCTTTTCATGGGTTTATTCTCCTTGTTATCATTTTATTATCAGATGAAAATAGTTATGTCGGATGCAAAAACGGAAACGACGCATGCCTTATATCCGTGAGAATCGTCAGCGCAGCGGCAGAAAGATCAGCTTCTCGGAATCTCCGGGCTGATGAGCATCGTATATTCCAGGTCGCGGTCGGCGGAATAAAAGGCTTTGATATCGTCGGGACCGTATTCCGAACGGGGCTTTTCGCTCACGCGGCCGGGGTGGGAGAGTATCTCCAGGCGGCAGTCCTTCTTTTTTGCGTATTTTTCCATCTTCGGCAGCAGTTTCGCCACTCTTGTCTCGTCCATGTGGCCGGTCATGGCCACGCCGAAGAGGCGTCCCGTTTCGATATCCAGCTTCCCGAGTTTCTTGCGTATGGTATGGCTCAGAAAGTGCAGGGTGACGTTTTTGAACAGATTGATCGGAGCGATGGTCCCCGCGATCCCCGGTGTAAAGAGGAACATGGCCAGCGGTTCCGTGGAACAGCGGATGAAGCGGACCTCGTCCTTAAGACTGCTGCGTTCCAGCGCTTCCATTAAAGAGTCATAGACCAGCGGGATCATGTGCGTGTGCACATGGCTGTCGATACGCAGGGGCAGAGCCTTTCCTTCATCGTCCGTCAGTTTTGCGGTCTCGTCGCGGAAAGCGGAAAGCTGCGCGGCGATCTCGGCGCTGAAAGCTTTTTTCAGCTTTTTCTTTTTCCCTCCGGGAATGGCGGAATGAAGGAAGATCTTCTCCCAGGAATTGTGTATGATATGCTCGCTGCCGCGCCTTGCCGAAAGCCAGTGGCCGTCGATCAGATTGATATGCAGGGAAAGCAGCGGCTTCTTTTTTAAGGAAGGCCAGGCCTCCTTCAGCAGTTTCATGCACTCTTTATAGCAGCCCATATTTGTAAGGATGCTGATGCTGTCGACCCGTTCTGCACGGATCAGTTCCAGGATGCGTTTTGAATTTTCGACGGAAGCGGCATAGTCGTCCGCATGAAAGTCTATACAATACATAGCTCTGTCCCTCTCGGATGCACAATATATTGTATAATATCACAGAAGGCCGCCGGAAACAAGGAGATGTTTTTTCTTCTTGCAATCTGGTGGAAAATAAGATAAAATAATACAGTCAGCATGGGAAATGACGATTTGGGATCATAGCTCAGCTGGGATGAGCGTCCGCTTGACGTGCGGGAGGTCACAGGTTCGAACCCTGTTGGTCCCATGAATAAAGGGAAGTTCCTGATTCTTACAGGAACTTCCTTTTGTTTATAGTCATTTATGATCATACGGCGGATTGGAGGATGTCATAAAAAGCTCTGTAAGATGATCCTCAGTTACCGGCCGGAGCACGGGATATACTGATGGATGAAACACAAATAGGACGCAGGGAACGTCGATTTGAATGCGCCTCCCCGAGCGCAACCAAAGAGTGCGGAAATGCGCGGAATATACGCTTGCATTTCGGAGCGGTTCTGTTATAATGCAATTGCCATGGACGGAGGCTTTCCGTCCGGAACCTTAAAAACCAAATATCCAGAAGGAGGAGAGTAGCAATGAAGAAAGCAGGAGTGTTTCTTGCAGGGTTGCTCGCGACAATGGCTGTTGCACTGGGCGGATGCGCAGGCGGCAAGGCAGAGGAGGTTTCCTCCGGACAGATCACCATCGGTATTCCACAGGATTTGGAAGACGGACTTGACCCGCATAAGGTAAGCGCGGCAGGCACCAAAGAGATCCTGTTCAATATCTATGAAGGCCTGGTCAAGTATGACGAGAGCGGTGATCTGAAGCCGGCCATTGCCAGCGATACGCAGGTAAGCGGAGATGGGTTGACCTATACCTTTACACTGCGTGACGGGGTAAAATTTCATAATGGCAATACGGTGACGGCTGAGGATGTGATATATTCCATTGAACGCTGTGCCGACACGTCGGGGGGAGATGCCCTGGTGCCGGCATTTTCCAATATTGCCGACATTAAGAAGCAGGACGACCATACCGTCGTGATCACACTGAACACGCCGGATTCGGATTTCCTGGCCTCCATGACCACGGCGATCCTTCCCAAAGACAATGCGGATCCGCAGAAGAACGTGATCGGTACGGGACCCTACCGTTTCGTGGAACGTTCTCCGCAGGAATCCATCACCCTGGAAGCCTTTGATGATTACTGGGGCGAAAAAGCACACATCAAAACGGTGCTGCTTAAGGTCATCGCCGATCCGGATATGATCGTGATGGAGCTGCGCGGCGGGAGCATCGACCTGATCTGCCGTATCACCGATACGCAGGCTGCCGAGCTTCAGGGCGGCGACTTCGATGTGCTGGAAGGCACCATGAATCTGGTACAGGCTCTGTACCTGAACAATAATGTGGAACCCTTTGACAACGTGCAGGTACGTAAGGCGCTCTGCTACGCCATCGATCCCAAGGAGATCATGAACTTCGTGTCCGGCGGCAAGGGGACTGAGCTCGGCAGCAGCATGTTCCCGGCGTTCGGAAAGTATTATGACGAGAGCCTGAACCATACCTATGACCAGAATATCGAGAAGGCAAAAGAGCTTCTGGCCGACGCCGGATACCCGAACGGCTTTTCCTTTACGATGACCGTTCCTTCCAATTATCAGCAGCACATCTCTACCGCGGAGGTTCTGAGAGAGCAGTTCAAGAAGATCGGCGTAGATGCAAAGATCGAGCTGATCGAGTGGGACAGCTGGGTATCGGACGTATACCTGGGCAGAAACTTCACCTCCACCGTGGTGGGCGTGGATGCTTCCGTACTGACCGCCCGCGCCCTGCTGGAGCGTTTTGTGTCGGATAACGGCAAGAATTTCATCAATTTTGCATCTCCGGATTATGACATCGCCTTCAAGGAGGCGGTCTCCCTGACGGATGATGCGGCGCAGACGGCGAAGTATAAGGAATGCCTGCGTATCCTCTCCGAGGAAGCGGCCAACGTATACATCCAGGATCTGCCCACCTTTGTGGCGGTGCGGAAGAATATCGGCGGCTACAAGTTCTACCCGCTGTATGTGCAGGATTTTGCTAGTCTTTATCTGAAGGAAGCCGAATAAGTGAAATACTTTTTTCGCAAACTGATATCGATGCTGCTGACCCTTCTTGCGGTCAGCTTCATCGTGTTTGCGGCATTTGCCGTGATCCCCGGCGATGCTGCGGTATCGCGCCTCGGAAGCAATGCAACCGAGGAGTCCGTGGCTGCGCTGCGCGCCGAGATGGGGCTGGACCGGCCTTTTCTCGAGCGTTATCTCAGCTGGCTTGGCGACTGCGTCAAAGGGGATTTCGGCACTTCGATCAGTTACGGCATGCCGGTGGGGCAGCTCATACTTGACAAGCTGCCCATCACCCTGACCATGACCGTTCTTTCGCTGATACTCACCGTGGGGCTTTCCGTCCCGATCGCACTGCTCATGTGTAAATATGCCCGAAGCCGCTTCGACCGCAGCATGTACGGGCTGAACCAGTTTGTCATGTCGATCCCGGCGTTTTTCCTGGGTATCCTGCTGACCTGGTTTTTCGGCATGGTCCTTAAATGGTTCCGGCCGGGAGGCTATGTTTCTTATAAGAAGGATTTCGGCGCGTTCCTCGGCTATCTGCTGCTGCCGGCCATTGCCATCGCCATCCCGAAATGCGCGATGTCGGTCAAGCTGCTGCGCAGCGCCGTTCTTACGGAAGCCGATAAGGAATACGTGCGCACGGCCTACAGCCGCGGCATGTCGACCATGGAGGTGCTGTACCGGCATGTATTGAAAAACGCCCTGATCCCGCTCATCACCTTCTGGGGGATGACGGTGGCCGATATGATCGCGGGTTCCATCGTCGTGGAGCAGGTATTCAATATCCCGGGACTCGGACGCATCCTGCTCACCTCCATTTCCAGGCGTGATTATCCGGTGGTGGAAGGGATCATCCTGCTCATCGCCGTGGTGGTGCTGCTCGTCAATTTCCTTGTGGATATCCTTTACCGCAAGGTGGATCCGAGACTGGAGGATCAGGGATGAAAGCGTTGAAGAAGCTGAGTCGGAATCCCTATCTCTTTGTCGGCCTGATCCTGACGGTCTTTATGTGCCTGGTGACCCTTGTGGGGCTGGTCTATACCCCTTATGACACGACGGCCATGGATCTTTCGGATAAACTGGCGGGACCGTCGCTGCGGCATCTGATGGGCTGCGACAATTACGGCAGGGATATATTAAGCCGCGTGATGGAAGGGATGCGCAACACCTTTGTGATCGCGCTGCTCACGGTATTGATCGGGACCGTCTTCGGCGTGCTCGTCGGCGCGCTCTGCGGCTATTTCGGCGGCCTGCTGGACGATATCCTCATGCGTATCAACGACGTGCTCTTTTCTTTCCCGAGCATCCTGCTCGCATTGGTGATCATCAGCCTCCTCGGTACCGGGAGCTTCAATGTGGTGCTGGCGCTGGGGATCGCTTTTATCCCGAGTTTTGCGCGTATCGTGCGCTCCGAAGTGAAAAAACAGGCGGCCCTTGACTATGTGCAGAGCGCGCGTCTGATGGGGGCGGGCCATGCGCGGACGATCTTTGTACATATCCTGCCGAATATCGTGCCGGTGCTCTTAAGCTCGGTCATGATCGGCTTTAACAACGCCGTGCTGGCGGAAGCGGGGCTGAGCTATCTCGGGATCGGCGTGCAGCCGCCCGACGCGTCGCTGGGCCGTATGCTCTCCGAGGCGCAGTCCTATCTGTTCACGGCTCCCTGGTACGCGCTGTTCCCGGGACTGACCATCGTGCTCACGGTGCTGGGCTTTGCACTTCTGGCGGAGGGAATGTCGGAAAAATGAAGCTTTTGGAAGTAGTTGATTTCGGGATCGAGTTTCACGACCACGACCGGCCGGAGCAGGTGGTGGAAGGCGTGAACTTTTCACTCGAACAGGGCGGGATCCTTGGGATCGTGGGAGAATCCGGTTCCGGCAAATCCATGACGGCTCTGGCCATCGCGGGCCTGCTCCCTAGGAAAAAGCTGAAGAAGGAAGGGCATATCTATTTTGAAGGCAAGGATGTGCTCAGGATGGACCGTACGGAGCTGCGCGAGCTGCAGGGCGACGAGATCTGCATGATCTTCCAGGAACCGCAGAGCTGCTTAAATCCCGTGATGCGCATCGGTCCCCAGGTGGAAGAGGCGCTGCGGGTACACCGTAAGGAGATGAGCGCGGAGGAGCGCAGGGCGCGGGCCCTGGAACGCCTCCGGGATGTGGAGCTTACGGATGCGGAGCGCGTCTATGATTCCTATCCGCACGAGCTTTCCGGCGGTATGCGGCAGCGCGTGATGATCGCGGCGGCCATGGTGGGGAGCCCGCATCTGCTCATCGCCGACGAGCCTACCACGGCGCTGGACGTGACGGTGCAGGCCCAGATCATACAGCTTCTGAAGCGCCTGAACGAGGACGAAAAACTGGCGATCCTCTTTATCTCCCATGACCTGTCCCTGATCCGGCAGATCTCCCACAGCGTGCTGGTGATGCAGCATGGGAAACTGGTGGAATCCGGCCCTGTGGAGCGTATCTTCGAGGATCCGCAGGAAGAATATACGAAGAATCTGATCGCAGCCATACCGAAGGTGAAACTATGAGCGAAGCGATGATCGAGATGAAAAACGTAGAGATGAGTTTTGCCGCGCGCGGAAAACGCGGGGAGCGCAAGCAGGTCTTAAACGGCGTGAACCTTACGGTCGCGCCCGGAGAGATCGTGGGGCTGGCGGGCGAAAGCGGCAGCGGAAAGACCACCATCGCCAAGCTGATCCTCGGCATGCACAGGCCTGTGGGCGGCAGCATCGAGTGCAGGGAGAAAGCGCCGCAGATGGTCTTTCAGGATCCCTATGCGTCCCTGAACCCGGCCTACAGCATCTCCTGGATCATGCAGGAGCCCCTGCGCCTGAATACAAAGCTGAAGGCGGCGGAGCGGCTGGAGCGCGTCACGCAGATGCTTCACGAAGTGGGGCTGGATGAGACTTATCTGGAACGTAAGCCGAAAGAGCTTTCCGGCGGGCAGCGGCAGCGGATCTGTATCGGAACGGCTTTGATGCTGGATACAAAGCTTCTGATCGCGGATGAGCCGGTATCCGCGCTGGATGTGACCGTGGCGGCCCAGGTGCTGAGCCTGCTGCGCCGCATGCAGGAGGAGAGAGGCCTTTCCATGCTCTTTATCTCGCATGACCTGCGCACCATGTATCATTTCTGCCATCGTATCCTGATCCTCCGTGAAGGACGCATCATCGAGGAAGGCGAACCCGCAAAGCTCTACCGCGAACCGAAGGAGGAATATACGAAGCTTTTGCTTCAGAGTGCCGGGATCAAAGCCCGGGAATAAGCTTCGTGTTGCCTGCTTTTTTGCCCGTTTGGGTGTATATTGGACATACAAAAGCGCTACCCGTATTGCAGCGCTTAGCCTGTAGTTTTAGTCAGAAAGACCGTCGCTTACGAGGCTGGGCGGTCTTTTCTGTTTCTGCCGACAGGAGTTTGACAAGCCGGCTTATTTCATGGTAGAATAATACGGATTTTATGTTAACCGATACGGACGCTGCCGAAAGGCGGATCTTTTTGCTGACATAATTAAAGGATGAGCTGGAAAGAAAAGAGAAAAAGACAGATAAGACGGAGAGTGGCGGCGTTTTTCTGCCTGCCGCTGTCCCTGCTCCTGATGGTGCTCCTGGGGCGCGGGATGAAGAACCGTGTTTCCGCGGAGGACAGCGCAACGAAGCTTGAGCCCGCACAGGAACCCACGCTTTCGGTGCAGGAAGCGGGAGATGATGTCTACCGTTTTACGCCGGAAGAACTGGAAGAAGCCAGGGAAGAGCTGGAAGAACAGGGAGCAGAGGACGCGGATGCGGAGGAAGAGCTTCCCGTACCTACGCAGGCACCGGTAAGGCCGCACCAGGACTGGCTCGTGGATGTGAGCGATGAATACGACAAGACCCTCGGAAACTATGAGGTGATCTCCATTTCGGGCTTTCATCCCTATGTTTTTGCACCCGACGGCGCCGGCAGCGGAGTGATCCGCGACGTGAGCAGCGTGACCAGACTCGTGGAGGACTACGGGGAAGGCCAGCATGTGGCGGTGGCACTGAATGCAGGGATTTTTTATGACAGCCTGGCTTCCAGGGTGTACTGCTTCGGCGGCAAGCAGGCGGACGGGATACTGATCGCCGGCGGCACCGTGCTCAAGAGCGTGGAGACCGTGGATCATACGGAATGCGAACCTCTCGTGATCGATGAGGACGGCAACGTGGGCTGGACCGATTTCTATGCGGACGCCGATGCGCTGGCCCGCGGAAACGGGTATTATTACGATATTCACGGTAATAAAGTGACCGGGAAAAAGATCGTATCGGCGGTGACCGGTTTCGTGCCGATCCTGGTGAACGGGAAAAATCTCTACGACGCTTCGGCAGCGCCGCTTTACGGTTACGGCAACTATGTAAATCATTATTTCGGCCGCTGGGGGCGGCAGGTCTTTGGCGTGCGCGAGGACGGAAGCTTTGTGATCCTTACCGTGACGACCAAGAGCTGGACGCTGAAAAACGCGGCGGATGCGGCGCTGAAGCACGGCTGTGTCTTTGCCTATAACCTGGACGGCGGCAACAGCATCGAGACCGTGGTGTCCGATTTTACCGGAGGAGAGCGCAGGATCGAGACCCTCAACAAAGTGAACTGGGGCAACCAGATCCCGGCCTGCATCGTGTTTACGGATGACAGTATCGCGCCGGTCAGCGCCGTTCCGGAAGAGATCACGGTAACGGCACCGGAGGAGAGCATACCGGCAGGTACGAGCTGGGCCGGCATCGCGGAGCGCCTGGTCGTGGAAGAACGCTTTACAAACGCCAACGGCCACGATTCGAAGCGCCGCGTCTACAGTTATCTTTCGGCTCTGCAGGAACCGGTGGAACGCGCGGTGATGTGCGTATCCGGAACAAAGAAAAAACAGACGCTGATCTCCGGCGGAAACCTCGCCTATACCAAGACCAAGGGCGAAGCCTGGGGAAATCTCCGTATGAATGACAATACCCGCTATGACGGAAAATACTATGATTTCGGCACGGGCTTTACACTGGAGAGCGAAGACGATCTGACGACGCCCGGGAAAAAGACCGTGACGGTAAGCTACAATCCGGGCGGCGGCTGGCGGGATCTGACGACGGAAGTCAGCTTTACGATGGAGTGAATGTGATGTTTGGGGCACTGTTACCGGAGCGTTTTGTAAAGAGCGCATATAAGGTGGATTATGATGATCTGTACCGGCGGGGCTACCGCGGACTGATCTTTGATATCGACAATACGCTGGTCCCGCATGATGCGCCCGCCACGGCGCGGGCGGCGATGCTGGTGCGGAAGCTCAGAAAAAGAGGCTTTTGCGTTGAGATCGTTTCCAATAATGAGGAACCGCGCGTAAAGAGCTTTGCGGAAGGCGTCGGCTGCGATTATGTTTACAAGGCCGGCAAGCCGAAGTGCGGCGGCTATCTGGAAGCCGTGCGGAAGATGGGGCTGCGCCGCGAAGCGGTCATGGTGATCGGCGACCAGCTGTTTACGGATATCTGGGGAGCCAACCGCAGCCGCATGCATAATATCCTGGTTGGACGGATCTCCTTTCGGGAGCCGCCCCATATCCATCTGAAACGTATTCTGGAATACCCCCTGCTCCTTGCTTTTTTTGCACGTGAGAAAAAGCGTACAAAAAGCTCTTAGGATATCCGGCAGGGTTTACCCCAAAAAAGAAAAGGACAAAGGAAAATGGAAAGAGAGATCAGCGCGCATACGGGAATGCTGGGCCTTCTGGGGCATCCGGTGGGACATTCGGTCTCGCCTTACCTGCAGAACCGTCTGGCGGCGCTTCACGGCCTGGACCTCTGTTATCTGGCCTGGGATGTGGAAGCGGAAAAGCTGGAGGATGCTCTGCGCGGTGCCCGGGCGATGGGCGTGCGCGGGATGAACGTGACCGTACCGCACAAGCAGGCGGTACGTGCATTCCTCGCGGCGGAAGATGAGAGCGCCGCAAGGATCGGGGCGGTCAATACCCTGAAAAATGAGCCGGACGGCTGGCACGGGTACAATACGGACATGCCCGGTTTCCTGGATGCGCTGGCCGATGACGGTGTGGAGCTGAAGGGCAGGAGAGTGGTGGTGCTGGGAGCCGGCGGCGCTGCCAATGCCATACTCTGCGGAGTGCTTGCTTCGGCACCGGAACAGGTCCTTCTGTATAACCGCAGCGCGGACAAGGCGGAAGCGCTGCTCGGGCGTCTGTCCCCTTTTTATCCCGGCGTGAAGGCGGCCGTGGTCAGGGTGGCAGAGGAGCTGCCTGCGGCGATGGAAGGCGGCGCGGACGACTGGATCGCTGTCCAGACCACCAGCCTGGGAATGGCGCCGCATACGGAGACGAAACTGATCGCTGACAATGCTTTTTACAGCCGCATAGAGACCGGCTATGATATCGTTTTCAATCCGGCGGATACGGCCTTTATGAAGGCGGTGCGCGCGGCCGGTGCGGGAAAGATGAGCTTTAACGGGCTGAAGATGCTCCTGTATCAGGGAATACGTTCGTTTGAGATATGGACCGGGGCGTCGACGGGGCGCGATGAGGCGCGGAAACTGCTTCCGGGAATGGCGGAGAGGATAGGATGAAGCTCTTCCGCCGCGGGAAGCTTCTAAAAAACGCAGATGGAGGACAGACTATGAAGATACTGATCATCAACGGACCGAATATCAATTTCCTGGGGATACGCGAAAAGGCGGTATACGGGACGGAGAATTATGATGAGCTGCTTCGGCGCATTGAAAAGAAGGCGCAGGAAACGGACTGCAGCGTGGAAGTATTCCAGTCCAATCACGAGGGTGCGATCATCGACCGTATCCAGGATGCCTATTCCGACGGGAGCGAGGGCATCATCATCAATCCCGGCGCCTATACCCATTACAGCTATGCCATACGTGATGCGCTGGCTTCGGTAGATATGCCGAAGATCGAGCTGCATATCTCGGACATCTCCGTCCGTGAAGAATTCCGGCATATCTCCGTTACGGCGGAAGTCTGTGACGAGCAGATCAAGGGCCTGGGGCTGGACGGCTATCTCGTGGCCATCGATCACATGCGTCAGAGGATCGCGGAGAGGAAAGCCTGAATGGAAAACATCGTTCTGATCGGCTATATGGGCTGCGGGAAGAGCAGCACGGCGTCGGCCCTTTCAAAGAAGAGCGGTCTGAGCGTGCTGGATACGGATGCGGCCATCGCCGCCCATATGGGGATGAGCATCACGGACATTTTTGAGAGATACGGCGAGGAACGTTTCCGCAGCGAGGAGACGGAGCTTCTGAAAAGGCTTGTGCGGGAGGGCTTCCGCGGCATCCTTTCGGCCGGCGGAGGAACGCCTTTAAGAGAGGAGAACCGCGGCCTTTTAAGACAGCTGGGAACCGTGGTCTGGCTCACTGCGGAGCCCGCTACCATCGCGGACCGTCTGAAATATGACAGCAGCCGGCCGCTGCTGGCCGGGGCCTCCGGCAGGGAGGAAAGGATCTCCCGCATACGGAATATGCTCGATCAGCGGGAAGCCGCCTATGCTGCGGCAGCCATGCGGCGGATCGCCACGGACGGTCTCGACGTGAATGCGGTCGCGGAGCAGATCCTCGGGAGCTTTTCCGCCTGATACGGTGCGGACTGCCCGTATCGTAACTCTTGCACAAATCCGCGAGATAAGATATACTGTATTTCAAGTATGCACATCCACAGGAGGACTAGGCGATGATCGAGGCAGTCAGCTGCGGTGGTGTGGTGATCTTTCGGGGAAAAATACTGTTGCTGTACAAAAACTACAGGAACCGTTATGAAGGATGGGTCCTGCCCAAGGGGACAGTGGAAAAAGGCGAGGAGTTCCCGCAGACCGCTTTGCGGGAGGTCCAGGAAGAGACCGGCGTAAAGGCAAGGATCATCAAGTACATCGGAAAGAGCGATTACAGCTTCAGCGTGCCCGAAGATGTGGTGGAAAAAGAAGTCCACTGGTATCTGATGAGGGCCGACAGTTATTATTCCAGACCGCAGCGGGAAGAATATTTTTGCGATTCCGGCTACTACAAGTACCACGAAGCCTGGCATTTACTGAAATTTGCCAACGAAAAACAGATCCTTGAGAGCGCCTACAGCGATTATCAGAGCCTGTATCGCGCCAGGTTGTGGAACGGGTGAAGCGATGTATACCTTTGATCCGGGACTTTTTGTCAGCAAGGGGCTGAAAAAGAACAAAATGAAGCTGTGCGAAAGCTTTATGCAGGGCAGGGTGGTTCCGGACGTCTTTGTGATCTACCGGAACGAAAATACGGGCCGGGCAGAGTTTACCAGCGGCAAGTATCTGAAGCAGCGCTATTATGCGGATAAGGACATGCATATCCTGGGACTGACGGAGGATTACGAAACGGCGCTGCATTATCTGGCGCTTTCCGCGGCAGAAAGTGTGGGAGAGTAGAGATGGCGGTGTTTCTGTCGGTTCTCAGGATCATCGGCATCGTTCTTTTATGTATTCTCGGCCTGATCCTGCTCATGATCCTCTGTGTGCTCTTTGTTCCCTTCCGCTACCGGGTGGATGCGGGCAAGGAGGAGAGCCTGCGTGCCCGCGCGCGCGTTCACTGGCTTTTGTATTTTGTGATCGTTGATCTTCTGTATGACGACGGGATCAATATGCGGCTGCGTATCCTGGGCATTCCTTTTTACGATAAAAAGAAAAAGGAAGCAAAGGCCGCACGGAAGCGCGAGAAGGAAGAAGCGCGCAGAAAGAAAAAGGGCGAGAAGGACAATGACGCGGCAGCGGAGAACGCAGCGGAAAGCGGTACGGAAGAAGCTGCCGGAGACGGGATAGAAGAAGAGAAAGCGGCGGAAAATACCGCCGGACAGGCGGCCGCGGACAAGCCGGAAGAAAAGCCGGCAGAAAGCACGGAAGCGGCAGAGGAAGAGAGCGCGGACGAAGGCGGAGAAAAAGAAAAGAAGCCGCATATCCCTCTCGGAAAAAGGATCGAGGCTGCCTGGGATGCCTTTACGGACTTCCTCTGGGAACTGCCGGATAAGGCGGACGAAGGCATAGACGGGCTGCTTGAAAAAGCGGAAGCCCTTAAGGATAAGGTTTCGGAACTGTGGGATACGGTGGATTACTACCAGAGGCTGCTCGGCAGCGACGGTACGGCCTGGGTCATCGAGTATGTCAAAAAACGTATCCTTAAGATACTGAAGGGGATACGTCCCCGGAAGATCAGGGCGTATCTGGAGATCCGGGATGACGATCCCGGTCAGGTGGCGAAGTTCTGGCAGTATTATGCGATGGCACTGCCCGTGCTGGATCACATTCCGGGCAGGGTGGAGCTGGACGCGCAGCAGGATGAAAAATCCTTCCGCTTCAAGGCTATGGTCAAGGGAAGGGTATTTGTCATCACCCTGGTCAAAAACGGACTTGCATTACTCTTAAACCGCAAGGTGAAGAGATTTATCAAGCTGCTCAAAAGAGAAGATGAGCAAGGAAAGGAGTAATTATGGCGGAGAATGACAACAGTATCTCAAATGTGATGGGGTCGATGCTCCAGAATGTGGAACATCTGGTAGGCTCCAAGACGGTGATCGGGGAACCGGTAAAGGTCGGCGATACCACGATCATCCCGCTGGTTGACGTATCCTTCGGGCTGGCTGCAGGCGCCGGATCGAAAAAGAACGGCAACAGCAAGAACAGCGGTATGGGAGGCATGAACGCAAAGCTTTCGCCGTCGGCGATCCTTGTCATCCAGGACGGTCATTCCCGTCTGATCAGCGTAAAGGAATCCTCCAGCGTTTCCAAACTGGCGGATCTGATCCCCGAGCTCATCGACAAATTCAAGGCCCGCAAAGCCGTGAAGGTGGACGGTGATGAGGCAAAGGAGGCAGCGTTCCCCGAAGGGGAAGACGTTTCGTCGTCAGCGTCATTCGATAAGAAATAAGCCGGGACGGAGGCAGTATGGAGCACTTTGATCAGCGCCTTGAGCCGGCCGGACGCAGGGAGCTGGAGGAAATGAAGCACCAGCTCTTCCGGGAAAATGTGCGCCTGCAGGCAGAGCAGGCAAGGCTGAATGCCGATGCCGATGCGCTGCGCCGCGAGCGGCGGGAGATGGCGGAGGAACGCCGTCAGCTACAGCGGGAAAAGCGCCAGCTCTCCATCGAGATGAACGAACTGCGCGAGGCTGTGGAATACGAGCGGAAACGTCTGAAGGATGACGAGCGCCTGCTGGACAAAAAACAGAAGATCATCCAGCGTTCCTATGCGCTGCTTGAAGAGGACCGCAGCAGGCTTCGCAGGGATCTCGAAGACGTGGCGGAAGAGCGGGCGAGGCTCCGCAGGGCCACAGCCTCGGTGCGTAAAGAGGTTTATGCTGCCGGACTTTTCTTCCGCGGGGTGGATAACGCGGTGGCATTGAAAAAGCGCTACAAACAGCTGATGCAGATCTATCATCCGGACAACAGCTGCGGCGACCAGGAGATCCTGATCAAGATCAATGAGGAATACGAAGAACTGAAGCTGCAGTTCGTTACAGCACAGCGTCAGACAGGAAATTGAACGATGCCAGGGTCAAAAGCTCATATGACGGTCATGCTTGCATGAATCGGCATATGAGTTTGGGACCCGTCCGAACATGAGCAAGTAGCGAAATGCTTGTGCAGCAAGCATTTCAGCAGATTGCGAATGTTCGTAGAATTGCGGGAGTTGCGAAGCGACGAAGCAATTCGTAGGCATCACATTAAATAAAAAAAATGCTTGCAATTTAGCAGAACTTTTGCTAATATATGAGCGTTGCGGGTTTTGCCCGCTGACCGTAAGGCAAGAAGGAGGTGTTGAAAGATGGCAAGATGTGATATTTGTGGTAAGGGTGCACATTTCGGAAACAATGTCAGCCACTCACACAGAAGATCCAATCATGTGTGGAATGCAAATATAAAGAACGTTAAATGCAAGGTGGGTGGTACGCCGAAGCGTCTGCATGTTTGCACGACCTGCCTGAAGAGCGGCGCAGTAGAGCGCGCATAAGCGTGTTTTGTGTCTGCGTTGCCGGCATAGCAATGCTCCGATAAGTAAGGATCAGAAAACCACCTTTCTATGGGGTGGTTTTATTATTGCAAACAGAAGGCTTTTCGGCTATAATCATCACGATGGTTTTCAGAGATAATTCTGCCCCGGCAGCCTGCGCGGCGGACGGGCGGCAGACATATAACGGATCGGAGGTAGGGGGATGAAGAGTTCGGTTGATACACATCTTGGAAGTATTCAGATCGATAAAAGGGTGATCGCGCAGTACGCCGGCACCGTGGCCAACGAGTGCTTCGGCATTGTCGGCATGGCCAGTGTCAATCCGAAAGAGGGCCTGGTAAGGATCCTGAAAAAAGAAAAGGTGGATCACGGGATCTCGGTGAAGGGATCGGGCGGAAAGCTGATCCTTGATTTTCATGTGATCATCGCATACGGTGTGAGCATTATGGCTGTGACGGAAAACCTGATCAGCAATGTAAAGTATAAAGTGGAGAGTTACACGGGCCTGGAAGTGGAAAAGATCAATATCTTTGTTGAAGGCGTCCGGGTGATCGACTGATTTAAGGGAGGAAAGGATCGTGGCAGAAAACTGTTTGGATGCGGCGCGCATTGCAAAAATCTTCCTTGCGGGTGCAAAAAAGCTGGAATCGCAGAAGGATCATATCAATGAGCTGAATGTTTTTCCCGTACCGGACGGCGATACAGGAACCAATATGACGATGACGATCATGAGCGCGGCGAAGGATGTATACGCGCTTCAGGATCCCGATATGGCGTCGCTGTGCAAGAGCATCTCCTCCGGCTCCCTCCGTGGAGCACGCGGTAATTCCGGTGTGATCTTAAGCCAGCTTTTCCGCGGTTTTACCAAAGTGATCAAGACTACGGATCATATCGATGTGGCGGTGATCAGCGCCGGCTGCGATAAGGCTGTGGAGTCGGCATATAAGGCGGTCATGCAGCCGAAGGAAGGAACGATACTTACGGTAGCGCGAGCCATTGCGGAAAAGGCGAACAGCGTTTTTGAGCGCGGTGAGGAAGATCTGGATGTACTTTTTAAAGAAGTGATCGCGCATGCAAAGGCGGTGCTGGAGCGCACGCCCGAGATGCTTCCGGTACTGAAGGAAGCCGGTGTTGTGGATTCGGGCGGCTGCGGTCTGGTGGCAGTGCTGGAAGGCTTTTACGAAGGCTATCAGGGCAAGGGCATCGAGTTTACGATGGACGATGAGACCTCCCAGGCGGCCGGCGAGGTGCGCCATTTCTCGGGTGAGGACAGTCCGGCGCCGGAGTACCGTTATCTCTACCATACGACGATCTCACTGATCCTGGACAAGATCTTCCATCTGCAGCGTGAGCAGGAAGTGAGGAAATATCTGGAGAGCGTCGGCGACGAAGTGGCGCTGGCGGTCGATGACAATATCGTAAACGTATCCGTAAATACCAACGATCCCGGTATGGTGCTGCAGAAAGCACTGAAATTCGGCGAGCTGGTGGATGTGCAGGTGGTAAACCGCAGCAGACCCGTGAGAGAGAAGCAGGCTGCCGCCCCCACGGAGGCGAAAAAGGAGCCGGAGAAGGCCGAGGAAGCAAAGAAGCCGGAAGAGCCGGCGAAGCCCGTGGGCTTTGTGGCGGTATCCGCAGGCGCCGGCCTGGGCGAAATCTTTAAGAACCTGGGCGTAGACCGTCTGATCGAAGGCGGCCAGACCATGAATCCGAGCACCGAGGATGTGCTGAATGCCATTGCCGAGGTCAACGCGGAGACGGTGTTTGTATATCCGAATAATAAGAATATCATACTCGCGGCCAATCAGGCGAGAGACCTGACGAAGGACAAGAAGGTCATTGTTGTTCCCAGCAAGACGGTTCCCCAGGGGATCTCGGCGCTGCTGGCCTATATGCCGGACCAGTCCGTAAGGGCAAACGAGGGACTGATGAACGAGGCGCTCGGCTGCGTGCAGACCGGATCCGTGACTTATGCGGTGCGCGATACCACCGTGGACGGTGTGGAGATCCATCAGGACGATTACATGGGCATCGGCGACAGCGGTATCCTTTCCAACGGCAGGGATATCTCCGAAGTCATGACCGGGATGCTTGAAAAGATGGTAAAGGAAGATTCCGAGCTGATCAGCGTCTACTACGGGCAGGAGGTGGAAGAAGCCGCTGCCGACATGATGCGCGACCGCCTTACGGAGCGTTTCCCGGAGCTGGATGTTGAATTCCAGCGCGGCGGCCAGCCGGTATATTATTATATCGTATCCGTGGAATAATGCTGCGTCTTTCGGATCCCCTTACAGAACTGAAGGGTATCGGGGATAAAACGGCACAGGCCTTTACGGCGGCCGGGCTCCTCAATGTGAACGATCTTCTGCATCATTTTCCCGCTTCTTATGAAAGGCTTCCCGAACTGCGCCCTATGGCGGAGATCGGCGGGGAAGGAAAAGTATGTGTGTGCGGCAGGGCTTCGGGCTTTGCCGCTCTTTTTCATAAAAACGGCCGGAGCCTTCTGCAGTTCCCGTTTGAGGACGGCAGCGCCCGTGCAAAGGTCACGGTCTTCGGCATGCCCTATCTGAAAAAACAGATCGTCCCGGGAAGAGAGCTGCTGCTCTTCGCTTACGCAAAACGTAAGGGGGAGCAGCTTTTTCTGACGCAGCCGCGCTTTCTGAGCCGCGAGGAATACGAAAGCGGGATACGGAAGCTTACGCCGCGCTATCCGCTCAGCGGGGCACTCACGCAGAACCAGCTGCGAAAGGCGGTATCGCAGGCGCTGGAAGCGGCGGAGCAGATCGGAGAATACCTGCCGGAACAGATTCTGAAGGAGCGGAAGCTTCCGGGCATTTCCGCGGCCATACGCGGGATGCATGCCCCGGCGGATATGGAAGAAGTATATGCGGCGAGGCGGCGTCTTGCCTTTGATGAATTCTTCCTTTTCCTGGCCCGTATGGAGCTTTTGAAGGAGGGGACGGAGAAGGAGGAGAGCGCATACCGTATATGCGGGGGGCGTGCTGCGGCGGAGGAATATGTTTCCGGCCTGCCCTATGAACTGACCGCTGCGCAGCGGCGCTCGATCGACGAGATCCTCGGCGATATGGAAAGCGGCTATATGATGAACCGCCTGCTTCAGGGGGATGTAGGCAGCGGCAAGACTGCCGTGGCATTCGCAGCGGCAGCAGCGGTGATCGCTGAGGGGCATCAGGCGGTGCTCATGGCACCGACGGAAGTGCTTGCGGCGCAGCACTACCGTGACGCCCGGAAGCTGGCGGAGGAACGGCCGGAGCTCTCTTTCCGTCCGGTGCTGCTCTCGTCCTCGCTGAAGGCGGCGGAGAAGAGAGAAGCAAAAAAACGTATGGAAAGCGGTGAGGCCAATCTGCTGATCGGTACCCATGCGCTGATCCAGGAAGCGGTTGTGATGAAGGATGCGGCACTGGTCATCACGGATGAGCAGCACCGTTTTGGTGTGCGGCAGAGGATGAGCCTCAGCGAAAAAGGAAAAGGCCCTCATGTGCTGGTCATGAGCGCTACGCCCATACCCCGTACGCTGGGCCTGATCCTCTACGGTGATCTGGATATCTCGCTGATCGACGAGCTGCCGGCGAGACGCCTGCCGGTAAAAAACGCCCTGGTGGACGAGAGCTGGCGGGAGAAGCTGTATCAGTTCATGTACAAGAGGATCCTTGAAGGGAGGCAGGTCTATGTGATCTGCCCGCAGGTGGAAGAAGGAGAGGACGCGGAGATCCGCAGTGTGGGCGAATACGGCGCGGAGCTGCGGGAACGTTTCCCGGAACAGGTACGTATCGCCATCCTTCACGGCCGTATGAAAGCGGCAGAGAAAAATGCCGTAATGGAGAGTTTTGCCGCCGGAGAAACGGATATCCTCGTATCCACTACCGTGGTGGAAGTGGGCGTGAACGTGCCGAACGCCACGGTCATGGTGGTGGAAAACGCGGAACGCTTCGGACTCTCACAGCTGCATCAGCTGCGCGGGCGCGTGGGGCGCGGCGAGCACCAGTCCTACTGCGTTTTTGTCGCGGGCGGGAGTGCCGAGCTCAGCAGGCGGACACAGGAGCGCCTGAATATCCTGAAGGAGACCAACGACGGTTTCCGTATCGCCGAGGAAGATCTGAAACAGAGAGGCCCCGGGGATTTCTTCGGGCTTCGGCAGTCCGGAACGCCGATGTTCTGTATCGCCGATATTTTCACGGATGCACAGCTTCTGACCGAGACGAAGCAGAGCATTCAGACGCTGTCCCGGGATAAGGATCAAAGCTTCCGGAAACTCAGGGATATCCTGAAGGAACGGGATCTCACTTATTCGGAATTTCATGGAATTTGTCTCTGATCTGTGTTAAAATCTCCATATATGCTCAATGTTGAACTGCTAAACAAGGCATCATTCTATCTCACAGGCTTTTTCATATGCCTGGCGTGCTTTATTTGCGCTTTTACCAGAAAAAAGACGCGGCGTCTGCAGAACCGTATCTATATCTGTCTCATACTCGACGTGATGATCGATGCAGGACTGGCTGTCATCGGGGTTTTTGCCGAGCCTTACTGGATGGTTTCCGACGGGGCGCGGATCTTTGTCGATACGGTCCGTTTTCTGTATTTCCTTGTGCATGCGGCGCTGGCACCGATCTTCTTCGTCTTTATGCTCTATGTGAGCGCCTCGATCAGCGTACACCGCAGGCACCGCTGGCGTTTCACCTTTTCCATGTTCCCCTTCCTGATCACCGAGATCCTTGTAGCGGTCAACCTTTTCAGCGGCTGTCTGTATTATACGGATGAGGCGCATGTCTATCACCGCGGTCCGCTCATGTGGGTGTTTTACGCATCGGCGGTGATCTATTTCATTCTGGCGCTGATCAGTATATTCCGTTACTGGTATGCGATCACGCCGAAACGCAGAAAGGGCGTTCTCTGTCTGTATATACTTACGATCTTCGGGATCGTGATGCAGCTGGTGGAACCGGATCTGCAGGTCGAGATCTTTGCGGAATCCATCGGGCTGGTATGCGCGATGATCTTCCTGGAAAGCGATGAAGAACGGACGGATGTGGGCAGCGGCCTGTTAAACCGCGGTGCGCTTACCCTGGATCTGAACAGTTTCATCCGCATGCATCAGCCCTTTTACGCATTTGTGATCTATGTAGCCAATCCGGATTCCCTGAACAAGCTGACGGCTGCGGTCTCTTCCGAGAGGCTTTTGGGGGAGGTGGCGAAATATCTTGGAAACCTCAATCCGCTCTATAACGTCTACAGGACTTCGCCGAACTGCTTCGTGCTGCTGGGGCTGAATTTGAGTGAGAGGGAGGCGGAAAAGCTCGAGGAGACGATACGGGGACGTTTTTCCGAAAACTGGTGCTGCGAAGGCGGAGAACTGATCCTTCGCGCGCTGGTCATGAGATCCGCATATCCCGGCGGGATCTCCACGGCGGAGGAAGTCTTCCTCATGAGCGATTCCCCCAAGCCCGTGGATGAGGCAGGGCATCTCCGGGAGGATGCGGGCCTGGAGGAGATCAAACGCAGCATCAATGTGGAACAGGCGCTGCGAAGGGGCTTTGAGGATCACAATTTCGAGGTATATTACCAGCCGGTGTATACGATGGAAAACCTGAGCATCCATTCGGCAGAGGCGCTCATCCGTCTGCATGATCCCGAGCTCGGGGAGATCCAGCCAGTTGAGTTCATCCGTGTGGCGGAGAACGACGGCGCGATCGACAGGATCGGCAGCCTTGTCCTGGAGGAGGTCTGCCTCTTCCTTTCCAGCGGTCTGCCCGTGGAGATGGGGATCGAATACATCTGTGTCAATCTTTCGATCCTGCAGTGCATGCGGCCTAGCTTTGTCCATTACGTAAGGGATCTGGCGCTGCGTTATGACGTCTCGCCTTCCCTGATCTGCTTTGAGATCAAGGAATCGGCTGCGGCAAATGATTTCGTTGTGCTGCAGGATACCATCAGCGAACTGAAGCAATACGGTTTCCGTTTTTCCATGGACAGCTACGGGACCGGCTTTTCCGATATGCACGCCCTTTATGCGCTGGATTTCGATCTGATCAAGATCGACCACAGCCTGCTGCAGAGGGCGGAGCCGGGCAGCATGGGCGAGATCATCTTAAGATCCTGTGTACGCATGCTGCGGCAGATGCGCAGAAGGATACTTGTGGAAGGCGCGGAGACCAGGGAGCAGATCGAGCTCCTCAAGCAGCTCGAGGTGGATTATGTGCAGGGCTATTATTCCTCAAAACCCATCACGAAGAATGAGCTGCTCGGTATCCTGCGCGTGACCGAACTGGCGCGTATGGAGGAACGGCGGGCCATCGCTGCCAGCGAAGCGAAATCCAGCTTTCTTGCCAATATGTCACATGAGATCCGCACCCCCATCAACGCGGTGCTCGGCATGAACGCGATGATCCTGCGGGAATGCGATGAGGAGGCGGTCATGAATTACGCCCGCGAGATCGAAACGGCAGGCCGTAATCTGCTGTCACTGATCAACAATATCCTGGATTATTCCAAGATCGAGGCGGGCGAGATGGAGATCGTCGAGGCAGAATACGATCTGAAGGAAAGCATAAGCGATGTGATACGCGACGCCTACCCGAAAACGGACCGGAAGCATCTGACCTTCCGCGTGGAGGTTTCCGAGGATCTGCCCGCGCGTCTGTACGGCGACGAATTCCGTATCAAACAGGTGCTGATCAACCTTCTGAACAATTCGGTGAAGTATACGGATGAGGGAAGCGTTCATCTGAGCGTGGAGGGAGAGAAGTATTCCGAGGATGAGCTGCTCCTGATCTTCCGCGTGGAGGATACGGGCCGGGGGATCCGGGAAGAGGATCAGAGCAAGCTTTATGAGATGTTCCAGCGCCTTGATATGGAGAGAAACCGTACCGTGGAAGGCACCGGGCTGGGACTGGCCATCAGCTATCACCTGCTGCAGATGATGCAGGGCGAGATCCAGGTGGAGAGCGAATACGGCGTCGGTTCTACCTTTACGGTGCAGTTATTGCAGAAGGTGGTGGGAGACAGGCGCATCCTTCCGTTTACGCCGGAGGAAATGAAGCAGATCATGCATACAAAGAATGAGCAGAGGGAATTTACCGCTGCGGATGCAAGAGTGCTGATCGTTGACGATACACCGATGAACCATACCGTATTGAAAGAGCTGCTCCGTAAAACGGGGATGCGGATCGAATCCGCACTGAACGGCGCGGACGGCCTGGAAATGGCGAGGGATCTTGCCTATGATCTGATCTTCATGGATCAGCGCATGCCCGGAATGAACGGTTCCGAGGTGCTGAAGAAGCTGCGGGCATCGGAAGGAGCGAAGAGCCGCGATGCAAAGGTGATCAGCATGACGGCGAACGCTTATCCCGGGATCCGGGAAGCGGAACGGAAAGAAGGCTTTGACGATTATATCGGAAAACCCGTGGATCGTGCGGAGCTGATGGAACTGGTACACAGATATCTGCCGGAAGACAAGATCCATCCGGCCGGGGAACGGAATGATCATTGAATTTATCAATAAAAATGCATTTCTGATCGCTTCGATCCTGATGTGCGGGCTGATGATCGGCTATACCGTGGCCATTCATCGTACGGACCGCAGCAGGAACCGCGTTTTTATGCTGCTCATGATCATTACGATGCTGAGCGCCGTGTGTGAAACGGGAAAGAGCGCCGTGCGGCTTGCCGGTCCGGGGACGACGGTATCCATGGTCCTGCTTGACGGGCTGGAATACCTGCATTCCGTCTTTCACCTGCTGATCCCGCTGTTCTTCTGTTTTTATGTCATACTGGTAAACGGCTCGCACCGCCATATGGGCCCGGGGAAAAGAGTGATCTTCTTTATGCCCTGCGTGCTGATGGAACTGCTGATCCTTACCAATCCTTTTCACCAGCTGGTCTATACCCATGACCGTGCGCTGGTATTCCATGGCGGCGTGGGGATGACGGCCTCCTATGCAGTGGCTCTGGGCTATGCGTTCCTGGCGTTTTTCAATCTGATCCGCCACCGCAGGGCTCTCGCAGGGCGCCGTCTTACGACGATACTGTGCTTCCTGCCGGTCTCCGCCCTGGGGATCGCGGCGCAGCTGCTGGATCCGGCGATCAAGAGCGAGCTCTTTTCCGTAAGCCTGCTCCTGCTGGGCGTGATGCTCACGCTGGAGAATGAAGACGAGCGCATGGATGCGGCAACGGGCGTATACAACCGGACCACGCTGAAACAGTATCTGGACAACCTGTTCCGTCTGGGGCAGCATTATCATGTGATCGCCGTGCGTATCACCAATTATGATATCCTGATGCGTCTGTCCGGCGGCAGGGGCGTGGACGCCGTGATGCAGTGCGTGGCCGATTATCTGAAGAAGGAATGTCCCTGGTACCGTATCTTCCGGGCTGACGCAACGGACTTCATGATCCTGACGGATCTGTCTTGTGAGGAAGTGGTGCGTCTTTCCGAGAGGATCTATGTGCGCTTCATGGACGGGCTTTACATCGAGGACTGTGACAAAGCCATCGCGGTGATGATCCTCAGAGCCGCGGTCCCGGAGGAGCTGGCAGCTCCCGGGAACGTGATGCTGATGGTGGATACGCCGATCCCGGAGAAGGAAGGAAAGGGGATCATCTGCGGAAAGCGCCTGGCCTATCTGACCCGCTCTGCGGATCTGGGCGGCGCACTGGAAAGAGGGCTTAAGAACGGCGGCTTCTCGCTGGTATTCCAGCCGGTGCATATGCACGCCGACCTGGAACCCTGCGGGATGAAAGCGCTGCTGCGGCTCAACGATCCGGAGCTGGGGGCGCTGATGCCGGGAGAATTCATCCCGCAGGCAGAGCGTACGGGAATGATACAGGCCATCGGGGAGCTGGTGCTGGAGGAGAGCTGCCGCTTCCTGCAGAGCGGGGTGCCGGAAAAACTCGGATACCCCATGATGAGCATGAACCTGTCCCTGGTGCAGTGCCTGCAGCCGGATTTTGCGGAACGGGTATGCGCGATCCTGGATAAGTATAAGGTGGTTCCCCACAGGCTCATCTTTGAACTGCGGCGGCCGACCTCTCCCGAGGATCACGAAGTGCTGTCACGGGTGATGAAGGTACTCAGGGAGCGGGGGATCCATTTTTCCCTTGAGGATTTCGGCGCGGGCTATGCAAATGTGGAAGCGATCCTGGAACTGGGCTTCGATGTGGTAAAGATCAACCGGAATATCCTCTGGGAGGCGATGGAAAGCGAGATGGGACGGATCGTTCTGCAGAATTCGATCCGGATGATACAGGAACTGAAATGCGCCATCCTTGTGGAGGGCGTAGAGAGCCGGGAGCAGGTACGGATGCTGAGCGAACTGGCGGTGGACTTCATGCAGGGCTATTATTTTTCAAAGCCCGTCACGAAGGAGGAACTCGAAAAGCTGGCAGCGGAGGGGAAAAAGATCCCCGGCACGGAGCATTTCGGACAGGTAAAGAATGGATAAGGGCTGGATCGTACAACTTCATGAATCGGCGATACTGATCGCGACCATGCTGGTCGGGCTGATCATCTATGTCTATACGCTGCTGCACCGCCGCACGTGGAAAAAGCAGAACAGTGCTTTTCTGCTGCTGGTGAGCTTTGTCATGTTCAACAGCCTGACGGAGACGATCCGTATCTTTCTGCTGCCGGATTTCCGCGACAGCGTCGTCGCGCGCTGGCTCGTTCACTGCATGCAGTTTCTGTATTTTGCCACCCACAGTTTTCTGAGTTCGCTCTTTCTTTACTATGTGCTGCTGGCCAGCGGTGTCACGGAACGCAACAACAGGAAGGTGAACCGGCGGAAAGGGCAGATCTATATGATCCCCGTGATGATCTGCTTCCTGCTGGTACTGGTCAACCCGTTTATCGGGCTGGTCTACCGCCTGAATGAGGGCGGGGCAATCATACGCCGCGCCGGGGAACTGGCGATCTATGCCATCGGGGCGTTCTATTTTATCGTGGCTGCCGCGACCCTGTTCCGTAACTGGCATTCCATCGAGACGCGGAAAAAATGGTCGATGCTGCTCTATTTTGTCTTCAGTCTGGGCGGGGTACTGCTGCAGTTCTACGATGTGAGGATACGCAGCGAGCTTTTCGGCGAGATGCTGGCTCTTCTGGGGATCATGCTCCTGGTGGAGAATGAGGATGAACGTTTCGAGGCGAAGACCGGCGTATACAACCGTGCCGCCCTTCTGGCGGATCTGAATACCAGCTTAAAGATCCTGGATTCCTTCCACGCGATCTGTGTCCGCATCACCAACGCCGATATGCTGCAGCGTCTGCTGGGTACCGGAGATACCGACGAGCTGATCGGGATCGCGGCCGAGCGGCTCAAAAAAGAGCATCCCAGGCAGTTTATCTACCGTACCTCGCCGGACAGCTTCATCCTGATCTGTACCGATTCCGAGGCGCAGGCGGCGGATCTGGCAAACCGTATTTATGAGAGCTTCCGCAGTACTTTTGATTACAGGGATGCAAAGCTCACGCTCAAGGCGGTGGTGATGCGCACCACGATCCCCGAGGTCTTTGAACGCCGTGAGGATGTGATGCTCCTTTCCGACGGACCGCTGCCGCTGCGGGAGACGGAACATGTGCTCGAAGGGCGCGAACTGGATTATCTGGTAAGGCGCGCCGAGGTGGAAAGCGCTCTGCACCGCGGTCTCGAAGAGCAGCATTTTGAGGTCTATTACCAGCCTGTTTACCGGACAAAGGGAATGTCCATTTATTCCGCCGAAGCACTGCTGCGGCTGAAAGATTCAAAGATCGGCAATATCATGCCGGACGAGTTCATCCCGATCGCGGAACAGAGCGGCATGATCCACCGTCTGGGAGATTACGTGCTGGAAGAAGTGTGCCTGTTCCTTTCCAGCGGTATCCCTACCGAGATGGGGCTTGACTGCATCGAGATCAACCTTTCCGTGCTCCAGTGCCTGCAGCCGGGTTTTGTGGAGCGGGTCTGCGAGATCGTCCGGAAATATGATGTGGAACCCTGTTATATCAATTTTGAGGTGACGGAGTCGGCGGCTGCCGGCGATTACGCCGCGCTGGATACGGTCCTCAAGGATCTGAAGGGGCACGGCTTCCTGCTTTCACTGGATGATTACGGGATCGGTTATTCCAATGTGCGAAGCGTCTTCTCGATGGATTTCGAAATGGTCAAGATCGACAAGGCCATCCTCTGGGAGGTACAGAAGGACGGAAACGGCCGCGGCGGCGTGATCCTGGAAAACAGCGTGAACATGATACGCCAGATGAATTTCAAGATCCTGGTGGAGGGAGTGGAGACCCATGAGCAGCTGGAGCTTCTGGAGGAGCTGGACGTGGACTATCTGCAGGGCTATTATTTCTCGAGGCCCGTGAGCAAGAACGAGCTGCTCGGCATCCTGCGCGTTACCGAACTGGCCCGCATGGAGGAGCAGCGCGCCCGTGCCGCCAGCGATGCGAAATCAAATTTCCTTGCCAATATGTCCCACGAGATCCGCACGCCGATCAATGCGATCCTCGGCATGAACGAGATGATCCTCCGGGAGAGCAAAAACAGCCGCATCCTGGAATACGCCCAGAACATCGAAGGGGCCGGCCGCACACTGGTCTCGCTCATCAACGATATCCTGGATTTTTCAAAGATCGAGTCGGGAAGCATGGAGATCATGGAATCCGAATACGACCTGAGCTCTGTGGTAAATGATGTAGTCAATATGATACAGGTGAAGGCGCGGGAGAAAAATCTGGACTTCATCATCCATGTGGATCCGGATCTGCCGGATGCCCTGTACGGTGACGGCATGCGTCTGCGGCAGATCATGGTGAACATCCTGAACAATGCCGTAAAATACACACAGAAGGGCAGCGTGACCCTGGAGGTGAACGGAGAGCTCTGCGGCAGGGACCAGCTGAAGCTTGTGGTGGCGGTTGCGGATACCGGTATCGGCATACGTGAAGAGGATATCGGAAAACTCTTTAACAAGTTCCAGCGTTTCGACGAGGGGATGAACCGCGCCATCGAAGGCAGCGGACTGGGACTGGCGATTACCTGGAACCTGCTGCAGATCATGAAGGGCGAGATCAGCGCGCGTTCGGTCTACGGCAAGGGTTCCACCTTTACGGTGATGCTGCCCCAGCGCATCGTGCGCAAGGACGCTATCGGGGATTTCCGCCGCAAATATCTGCGCAATGTCAAAGAGAGGGAGATCTACCATGAGAGTTTCCGGGCACCGGAAGCCTGCATCCTGGTGGTGGACGATACACCGGTGAACCATCTGGTGATCCGTGAACTGCTGAAAAAGACTAAGATACAGATCGATACGGCCATGAGCGGCAGGGAATGCCTGGAGATGGTGAGGAGACGGGGATATGACCTGATCTTCCTGGATTTCCGCATGCCGGAGATGGACGGGATCGAAACGCTGCACATCCTGCGCGGGATGGAGGAGCATCCCAACAGCAGCACGCCTGTGATCGCGCTCACGGCCAATGCCGTGGCGGGAGCAAGGGAACGTTTCCTCGGAGAAGGCTTCGACGAATACATGATCAAGCCCGTGGATGGACGAAAGCTCGAAGAGATGCTGCTTCGGTTCCTTCCGCCGGTGAAGATACAGCATGGTGGCGCTGAGGACGAAGAGGCGGAGGAGAACGCGGAAGCCGAAGACTGGATGAAGGAACTATCGGATATCGATTACCGGACAGGCCTGAAGAACTGCGGATCGGCCGATGGATACCGCAGCGTGCTGAAGATCTACTATGAGGGCATGCATGCCAAGGCAGACGAGATCGAGCGGCTGTATCGGAGCGCCGACTGGGAGAATTACACGATACAGGTGCATGCGCTGAAGAGCTCCTCCCGCGTGATCGGTGCGACGGAGCTGGGGGAGGAGGCCTGGACGCTGGAGCAGGCCGGCAATGCGCTGGATCTCGATACGATACGGGAAAAAACGGAAGCATTGCTGACCCATTACCGTTCCTATGAAAAAGTTCTGGCGGGACTTTTCGGGGAAGACAGCGAAGACGCCGCGGAAGAGGAACTGCCGGAGATCTCGGCAGCGGAATTAAAAGATGCTTATGAAACCATGAAAGATTTTGCAAATCTCTACGATTATGATAATATGTTATTTATACTTGATTCGTTAAAAGGCTACCGCCTGCCCGCTGAGGACAGGGAGAAGCTTCGGAACATACGCACCTGGGCGGAGAATTTCCAATGGGAAGAGATCGCCGGGATACTTGGCTGACGGAGGGAACAAATGGCAAATAAGGTATTATTGATCCGCCGGGAAGAGACCTTTCTGGTGAATACCATAAAAGCCCAGCTGAACAAGAACGGTTTTGAATTTATCGAGGCCGGAATGTTGCTGAAGGATATCACGCGGCATAAGGATGAAGTGACACTGATGGTGCTTTACGCAGATGATACCATCGGGGAATCGAGGGACACGCTGGTCTATATCAAGGACCTGCTCCTTGAGGAAGAGAAGGAGCTGATCGTAGCCGGCGGCCGCAATGAGCTGGAAGAGGTGGAAAAGATCATTCCGCGCGAGCTGATCGAAGGAGTATACGAACGACCTTTCGATATGCAGCGCATCATGGATCATATCGGTGACTTTCTTGATGACGAGCTCCTGCAGCAGCGCAAGAAGATGATACTCATCGTGGACGATGACCCGACCTACCTGAAGCTGATCAAGGAATGGCTGAAGGAGGATTACCGTGTGGGCATGGCCAGTTCCGGGATGCAGGCCATTACCTGGCTGGCAAATAACACGGCGGATCTGGTGCTCCTGGATTACGAAATGCCGACGATCAAAGGCTCGAAAGTGCTGGAGATGATGAAATCCGAGGCAAATTCCTCGACGATCCCCGTGATGTTCCTGACCGGTAAAAGTGATAAGGAAGCTATCATGGAAGTGCTGGCGTTAAAACCTGCGGGCTATCTCTTAAAGACCATAGACCGTAAAACACTGCTGGATACACTGGAGAAATTCTTTGTGGAGCAGAAGTATAAAAAGTAAGGAGGTAAACGGCTGTGTGGGAATATCTGAGAAATCTCTGTGAGCGTCTTGTAAACGGGCTGGGCGGAGTGATCGCGGCGATCCTGCTCCTGGTGCTGGCTTTTATCGTGAGCGCGATCGTGAAGGCGCTGATCACGGGCGCCCTGAAAAAGACGAAACTCCGCTATCTCAATCAGAACCAGGTAAACCCCGACGGCTCGCCGGCACTGTCCAGCGGCCAGGGCCTGATCAATTACATCGGCAAGCTGGTCTACCTTTGCGTATTCCTGCTTTTTGTACCCGGGATCTTTTCGACCCTGGGCGTCAATTCGGTGATGGAACCGCTGAACAGCCTGCTGCATACCGTATGGGGCTATGTGCCCAATATCCTCGCGGCGGGGATCGTGCTCGTGGTGGGCTCGCTCATCGCCAAGCTGGTCCGTGAGCTGCTGGTCCCCGTATTCCAGAAGATCCGCCTGGATAAGATCCAGGAAAAGGCCGGCATAGAAGTGGATAATGAGTCGAAGCTTTCGGTCACGCTGGCCTATATCATTTATGTACTGATCATGATCCCCGTGGTGATCGTATCCCTGCAGGCGCTGAACATCACCGCCGTTTCCCAGCCCGCCGTGGAGATGCTGGGCGTTGTCTTCAGCTTTATCCCGCAGCTGGTCATCGCCATCGTGCTGATCTGGGTCGGCGTGCTGATCGGCAAATACACCGGCCGCATCGTAGCGAAGCTCATCGCTTCGGCCGGCGCGGATGCAAAGATACGCGAACTGGCGGGAGAGAAGTCGAAGGATTTCCGTTTTTCCAAAACCGTCGGTACCGTGGTGACCGTGGTCCTGGATATCTTCTTCATCGTTGAGGGAATGAACGTGCTCAATCTGTCCGTGCTCACGGGCGTGGGCAGCCGGGTCATCTCCTATATGCCCAGCGTCCTGGCAAGCGTGCTGATCCTTGCCTGTGCATTCCTGATGCTGGCTGCAGTGGAGAAAGCGCTGAAAAAGAGCGGACTGGAACAGTATACTATCTTCTCCCGTGCGGCGATCCTCATCCTGGCGGCCTTTATGGTACTGAATCAGCTGGGTATCGCAGCGACCATCGTCAATACGGCGTTTGTGATCATCCTGGCAGCCGTCGGTGTTGCCTTTGCGGTGGCCTTCGGGATCGGCGGGCGCAAGTTTGCTGCCGATACACTGGAAAAGCTGGAAAAGCGCGGAGCGGAGAGCGGAGAGAATACAGCAGCAGCGGAGAAAGCGGAGGAGAAGCCCGCCGTCGCAGCGGAAGTAAAGGAAGAAAAAGCGGAGAAGGCGGAGGAGAAGCCCGCCGCCGCAGCGGAAGTAAAGGAAGAAAAAACGGATGTGCCGGGTGAAAAGCCCGCCGCCGGGGAGAGTGCGGCAGAAGCTGCAGCAGACGAAAAAACTCCCGGAGATGAAAAGAAATAAATGAGAAATAAAGAGGAAAAGAAATGTCAGGCCTGTTAAACAAAGCGGAGCGAAAGCTCGGAAAATATGCAATACCCCATCTGCCTCTGGTAATGCTGATCATTTACGCCATAGGCTATCTGATGGAAAAGATCAATCCGGAGATCATCCTGTATCTGTCACTCAATCCTTATGCGATACTTCACGGCGAAGTATGGAGGATCATTTCCTGGGTGCTGATCCCGCCGGAATCGGACAATCTGTTCCTGGTTCTGATCATGCTGTATTTTTATTATTCGATCGGGACTACGCTGGAGCGGACCTGGGGGAATTTCTATTTCAACCTTTATATTTTCTCGGGTATCCTGTTTACGGTGCTGGGAGCCTTCTGCTTTTACGGCTATGTCATGCTCTTTGGCGGCGGTGCGGAGGCGCTGGCTCTGGAGCAGCTGACCCTCGGCAGCGGGAACGCCGTTCCGGGAGGAAGCGTGCTCTTTGCCTATTCATCGCTGATGTTTTCCACCTATTACATCAACATGTCCATATTCCTTGCTTTTGCGGCGACCTATCCGGACATGCAGGTGCTTCTGATGTTCATCATTCCGATCAAGGTCAAGGTCCTGGGTGTGATCTATGCCATCTTCCTTGTGTATGAAGCCTGGGAGATGGGCGTGACGGGGCTTTTTGTGATCGGTGCATCGCTCTTAAACTTCCTGGTCTTCTTCCTGATGACAAGGAAGCGTCTGCGCCGCAGTCCGCAGATGCGGGCGCGCCAGCGGGCCTACAGGAGAGAAGTGCATGAGAGTATGAATACGAGGACCATCGCTAGACACAAATGCGCGATCTGCGGAAGGACCAGTGAAGAATATCCGGATCTGGAATTCCGTTTCTGCTCAAAATGTGAGGGGAATTATGAGTACTGCCAGGATCATCTCTTCTCCCACAAGCATATCGTGAGGAACGAAAAGTGAAAGAACAGGAATTTCTGGAAAAGCTGCGCACGCTGAAAGAAACGGCCGTGCTGCAGGGCGGATATGTTGAGGAAGCGCAGATCGGGGAAAGCTTCCCGGGCCTGGATGAAAAGCAGAAAGCGCTGCTTTCTGCGTATTTTAAGGAAAACCACATCGGCATCGGCAAAGCGCTTCCGGAGGAGGAGCTGCTTTCTCCCGAGGAAGGGGAGCTCTTCCGCATCTATATGGATGAGCTGGAAGAAATGGAGGAGATCGACGAGTCGCTGAAACGTGTGCTGGTCATGAACGCACTGGCCGGGGACCGGACGGCACGGGAGAAACTGACGGGTTCCTATCTGCGTTCCGTGGTGGATATGGCAAGGCTTTATACCGGACAGGGTGTGGAGCTGGGAGACCTGATCGGCGAAGGTAATGTGGCACTGACCGCAGCCATGAGCATGCTCGAGAGCATTGAGACGCCGGATGACTGCGACGCGATGGTGTCCCGCAGCGTGATGAACGCGATGGAAGAACTGATCCGCGCGGAAAATGAGGAGACGGAGGCTTTCGAGCGCTCCATGCTCCTGGTGATGCGCGTGATGGGAAAGGCAAAGGAACTTTCGGAGGAGCTGCGCCGTAAGGTATCGGTGGCAGAGCTTCTGGACGAGGGCGATATGAGCGAGGAAGAACTGCGTCACGCCCTGCGTCTTTCGAAGGATCTGCAGGAATATATCGCATTATGAACGAAGACGATTATAAATTTGTATTGCAGGATCTGCGCGAAACCTGCATCGGCGCCCGATACAGCTACGAAGAACTGATGGGCGCGGAGCGCGTACCCTTTAAATTCCAGACGATCATCGAAAGGCTGATCCTTCCGGTCGCCGATGCGTCCCAGACCATCGGCGGGCATCTGCTTGCGATCACGCCGAAGGATCCGTGCTACCGCATCTACGACAGTCTGAAGGCGGCGGTACGTTACTTCGTACCGAAGCCCGGCGGGGGTTTTAAGGAGAAAAAGGCAAAGCTTTCGGCTTTTGTGAAGAGCACAGACCGCGAGCTGGAGGGGATGCTGATCCAGGAAGTGATCATCTCCAACCTGGCCCTGATGGGCTTTAAGCTCTGAGAAAGACATTCCGGGAAGCAGCTAAGCTGACGGGAAAAAGATAAACGATCAGGAGGACAGTAAATGAAGGCAGAAAATCTTCAGGCCTACAGTATCATCGAACAGCATCATTCCGCGGATCTTAAGAGTGAGGCGTATCTTCTGGAGCATAAGAAGAGCGGAGCGCGTATCCTCGTGCTTGAAAACGACGACGAGAACAAGGTGTTCTATATCGGTTTCCGTACGCCGCCGAAGGATTCCACGGGCGTGGCGCATATCCTGGAGCATTCGGTGCTCTGCGGCTCCGAGGCGTTCCCGCTGAAGGATCCCTTTGTGGAGCTGGCCAAGGGCAGCCTCAACACCTTTCTCAATGCGATGACCTACCCCGACAAGACGGTCTACCCCGTGGCTTCCTGCAACGATCAGGACTTCAAAAATCTGATGCATGTGTATATGGATGCGGTGTTCCATCCCAATATCTACCGGGAGGAAAAGATCTTTAGGCAGGAAGGCTGGCATTACGAGACCGATGAGGACGACAATATCGTCATCAACGGCGTGGTCTATAACGAGATGAAGGGCGCCTTTTCCTCGCCGGATGATGTGCTGAGCCGGGAGACCTTTTCCTCGCTTTATCCGGATACGACCTACGGCGTGGAGAGCGGCGGCGATCCCGCGGATATCCCGAAGCTGAGATATGAGGATTTCCTGGATTTTCACCGCCGTTATTATCATCCCGTCAATTCCTATATCTATCTGTACGGTAATGCGGATATGGAGGAGCGTCTCCGCTGGCTGGACGAAAACTATCTGTCGGCTTATGAGAAGATCAGCGTCGATTCGATGCCCGGGATGCAGAAGCCTTTTGATGAGGTAAAGGAGATCCGCAGGGAGTATCCGATCCCCGCCGACGATAAGGGCGAAAAGCAGACCTATCTGAGCTACAATGCGACCATAGGTACCGTGGATGATCCCGAACTTTATATCGCTTTCCAGATGATCGACTATGCGCTGGTGACCGCGGAGGGAACGCCGCTCCGCAAGGCGCTGCTGCAGGCCGAGATCGGGACCGAGATCTTTTCCGTTTATGAAAACGGGATACGGCAGCCCTTCTTCAGCATCGTGGCGAAGAATGCGGAGGAGGCGGATAAGGAGCGCTTTGTGAGCGTCATCCGCGAGACACTGGAGCAGGTCGTAAAGGAAGGCTTTGACGAAAATGCACTGATGGCCTGCGTCAACGGCATGGAGTTCCGTTTCCGCGAAGGGGATACGGGGCGTTATCCGAAGGGACTGCTCTACGGCCTGAAAGCCCTGGACAGCTGGCTCTATGATGATAAGAAGCCGCTGATCCACCTGGAATCCCTTGCGATCTTTGCAAAGCTCCGGGAGAGGATCGGCAGCAGCTATTATACGGAGCTGGTGAAGAAATATCTTCTGGACAATACCCACTGCACTGTGCTGGTGCTGGCGCCTTCGGCGGGCCTCACCGCCAAACGCGATGCGGAACTGGCCGGCAGCCTGCAGAAATATAAAGACAGCCTTACTGCGGAAGGCTTTGAAAGGCTCAAAAAGGATGCAGAAGAGCTGAAAGCCTATCAGGCAGCGGAGGACGATGAAGAGGCAAAGGCCTGTCTGCCCCTGCTGAAGCGTTCCGACCTGCGCAGGGACATCCTGCCGATCATCAACGAGGAGATCAGGCTGGAACCCTATCCCGGACTTTTCCATGAGGTGGAGACCAACGGGATCCTTTACCTGTATCTGCTCTTTGGACTGGACGGTCTGCCGCGGGCGCTCTATCCTTATCTGGGTCTGCTCTTAAGAGTATTTGCGGCGATGGATACCGATAATTACAGTTATGAACAGCTGGGGTATGAGATCGACAAGAACACCGGCAATATCACGATGGGGACGCTCGCAGCCTATCCGGTCAGTAAGGATCCGGATTACAAGACCTATGTCACGATCAATATGAGCTGTCTGCGTTCGGCGATCCCCGTGGGTACGGAGCTGATCAATGAAGTGATGCTCCATACGCGTCTGGAGGATAAGGCGCGTCTGAAGGAGATCATCGCCGAGTGCCGTTCGCGCATTGCGGGTTCGATGATGAGCAGCGGCCATACCGTGGCGGCATCCCGGGCCATGTCCTACATCTCCGAATTCGGCCTGCTCAAGGAACTGAGCGGCGGCATGGATTTCTTCCGCTTTATCGAGGATGCGGAAGAGCATTTTGATGAAAGGGCGGACGAGATCATCGCAGGACTGAAGAAGCTGATGCGTTTTATCTTCCGCAGCGACAATCTCCTGATCGATGTGACGGGGACGCGCGCGGAGCTGGATGCGCTCCGTCCGCATATCGCAAAGATGACCGAAGGCCTTTACGACGGCGAGGTGGAGAAAGAGGAAGTGAAGCTCGTTCCCGAAAAGAAGAACGAAGGCTTTACCTATCCCGGACAGGTACAGTATGTCTGCCGCGCCGGCAGTTATGCCAAAGGCGGCCTTGAATACACCGGCGCACTGAATGTGCTCCGGACGATCCTTTCCTACGGTTATCTCTGGAACGAGGTGCGTGTCAAAGGCGGCGCTTACGGCTGCATGACCCGTTTCATGGCCCACGGGGAAGGCTATTTCGTCTCTTACCGTGATCCTCATTTGAAGAACACCGTCGGGATCTTTGAGAAGGTGGCGCAGAATATCCGTGAGTTTACCGCATCCGAAAAGGACATGACCCGCTATATCATCGGTACCTTAAGCGACCTGGATACACCGCTGTCGCCGCGGGCAAAGGGAACACGTTCGCAGCAGATCTGGCTGGAGGGTGAAAGCAGGGAGCATCTTCAGATGTACCGCGATCAGGTGCTCGATGCGGATCAGGAGTCGATCCGCGCCCTGGCGGAATATGTGGAGGCGTTTATCTCCGACGGCGCTCTGTGCGTGGTCGGCAACGAAGAAAAGCTGAAGGCGGAGAGCGGGATGTTCGGAACCGTGCTTCCGCTGCTTACACAAAGGTGAGCTTATGGAAGAAGGAAAGAAATCCGGTTTCTGCGCGCTGATCGGGCGTCCCAATGTGGGAAAGTCCACTTTGATGAACCGTCTGATCGGCCAGAAGATCGCGATCACCTCGCCGCGTCCGCAGACGACGCGCATGCGCATACGCACGGTGCTGAACGATGAGCGCGGACAGGTCGTCTTTGTGGATACGCCGGGTATCCATGAGTCCAAGAACCGTCTGGGGGACTATATGCTCTCGGCGGTACAGAAGAGCTTAAAGGAGGCGGATCTGATCCTCTGGCTGGTAGAGCCGAGGCGCAGCGTTTCCGAAAAGGACAGGGATATCGCCGAACAGCTCGGCGCTCTGAAAGTGCCCTGCATCCTGGTGATCAACAAGACGGATACGATCCCGCCGGCAGAACAGCTTCCGGTGATCGCCGCCTATAAGGAGCTCTGTGCTTTTACGGACATCGTGCCGTTGTCCGCCCTGAAGGGCGATAATGTGGATGTGCTGACCGACTGTATCTTCCGGGCGCTTCCGGTGGGACCCTACTATTTCGGTGAGGATGAAGTGACCGACCAGACCCAGCGTTCCATCGCGGCGGAACTGATCCGCGAAAAAGCCCTGCGCCTTCTGGATAAGGAGGTTCCCCACGGGATCGCGGTCGTTATAGAACGCTTCGAATACCGCCGGCGCAGCGGCGGGGGCATTTACGATATCGATGCCACCATCATCTGCGAGAAGGCTTCCCATAAGGGGATCATCATCGGCAAGGGCGGTGCGATGCTGAAAAAGATCGGTGAGCAGGCGCGGGCCGGGATCGAGGATATGACCGGCGAACAGGTCAATCTGAAACTCTGGGTCAAGCCGAAGGAAAACTGGCGGGACAGCGATTTCCTGATCGCCAATTTCGGATACCGGAAAGAGGATCAGTAAGTTGCAGGAAACGATATGGACGCCGGGGATGGTGCTGCGCACCGCGCCGGCTAACGAATATGACAGGCGCCTGGTGATCCTGTCCCGGGATCACGGAAGGATCACGGCTTTTGCCAAGGGGGCCAGGCGGCAGACCAATCATCTGCTCGCCGCCACGGATCTTTTTGTCTTTGCCGATTTCCGGCTTTTCCCGGGACGTAACGCCTATTCTCTCGTAGACGCCTCCGTGAAGAATTTTTTTGCGGAGCTGCGGAAGGATTTTGAGGCGGTCAGTCTCGGCATGTATTTCCTTGAGATGGCGGAATATTTTACCCGTGAGGAAAATGACGAGAGAGAGCTGCTGGCGCTTCTGTACCAGAGCTGCCGCGCACTGACGCATCCGGCATACGGCAAGAAGCTGCTGCGCGCGGTATTTGAACTGAAATGCGCGATGCTCGAAGGGAGTTTTCACCGTGGGGATTATGCGGAGGGCTATTCCTCGACGGCTCTGTATACCCTGGATTTTCTGCTCAAAACGCCAGCCGAAAAGCTTTTTACCTTCCGCGTGGAGGATGCGGTGACCGAGGAGCTGCTCTCCATCGCCGCCAGGGAGAGAAAGGTATACGGCGACGGGCATATCTTCAAGAGCGAAGAGTTTCTGTAGGGAGCGGAGGCAGGCTTTATTTTTTTTGTCATTTATGCTATAATCTTTCATCAGATATTCCTTCAGGGAGGAAAAACAGATGAAAGAGATCAAAGATTATATACGCACGATACCGGATTTCCCGCAGAAGGGTGTGCAGTTTCGGGATATCACGACGCTGATCCAGGATGCGGACGGCCTGAAACTGGCTGTCGATACCATGTGCGATATGGTAAAGGATCTGGACTATGATGTGATCGCCGGTGCCGAATCGAGGGGTTTTGTGTTCGGCGCACCTATGGCGTATAAGGAGCACAAGCCCTTTGTGCTGATCCGTAAAAAGGGAAAGCTGCCCGGAGAGACCGTTTCGCAGGCGTACGACCTGGAATACGGCAGCACCGAGATCGAGATGCATACCGGCAGTTTTGAGAAGGGTGCGCGGGTACTGCTCGTTGACGACCTGATCGCTACCGGCGGCACCACGGAGGCGATGATACGTCTGGTGGAAAAGCTGGGCGGCGTGATCGCCGGCGTCTGTGTACTGATCGAGCTTCCGGATCTGAAGGGAAGAGAAAAGATCGCGGGCTACCGTCTGGACAGCGCGGTATCTTTTGAAGGAGACTGATGGGGAACGAAACTGAAAATACAAGTTCAGAATCCAGGGAAAAACTCCTGAAGCGCGTTACCGTCACGGCTCCGCTGGGAGCGGCGGCACCGGTGAAGGCCAGCCAGGCGGCACCGGATGTGACGGACGAGCATGTTGCGGTGGTCATCGATGACGGCCGCATAGAGGATATTGCCGAATTCCAGTCCCCCGAGGATCTTTATAAAGAGCTGATCGAGCGTGTGCGCCGCTATCATCCTTCCGATGACATCTCTCTGATCGAGAAGGCGTATGAGACCGCGAGCCGTCTGCATAAGGATCAGAAGCGCAAATCCGGGGAACCCTATATCATCCACCCGATCTGTGTTGCGATCATCCTTGCCGATATGGAGATGGACAAGGAGACCATCGCCGCGGGTATCCTGCATGATGTGGTGGAAGATACGGTGATGACCGGCGAAGAGCTGACCGAGCTCTTCGGCGAGGATGTGGCCCTTCTGGTGGACGGCGTGACCAAGCTGTCCCAGATCCAGTATTCCTCGGACAAGCTGGATGTGCAGGCCGAGAACCTGCGCAAGATGTTCCTGGCTATGGCAAAGGATATCCGCGTCATCATGATCAAGCTGGCCGACCGTCTGCACAATATGCGTACGCTTTCGCATATGCGCCCGGAGAAGCAGCAGGAGAAGGCGCGTGAGACCATCGATATCTATGCGCCCATCGCACAGCGTCTCGGTATCTCCAAGATCAAGGTGGAGCTGGAGGATCTGTGCCTGAAATATCTGGAGCCGGAAGCCTACCAGAGCCTGGCGCGACAGATTGACGAGCGCAAATCCGTTCGTGAGCAGTACGTGCAGGATATCGTGGATGAGGTGCGCAAGCATATCAAGAACGCCGGGATCGAGGCGAGGATCGACGGCCGCGTCAAGCATTTCTTCAGTATCTACAAGAAGATGAAGAACCAGGACAAGACCATCGACCAGATCTACGACCTCTTTGCGGTGCGTATCATCGTGGCTTCGGTCAAGGACTGCTATGCGGCGCTGGGCGTGATCCACGAGATCTACAAGCCTATCCCGGGGCGCTTTAAGGATTACATCGCCGTGCCGAAGGAGAATATGTACCAGTCCCTGCACACGACGCTGATCGGGCAGAACGGCGTGCCTTTCGAGATACAGATCCGTACCTACGAGATGCACCGCACCGCCGAATACGGTATCGCGGCGCACTGGAAATACAAGGAAGCCTCCGACGGGAAGAAACCCGAGCTGCAGGAGGAAGAGAAACTTGCCTGGCTGCGCCAGATCCTGGAGTGGCAGCGGGATATGTCGGACAACAAGGAGTTCATGAACATCTTAAAGAGCGATCTGGACCTCTTTTCCGACAGCGTATACTGTTTTACCCCGACCGGGGATGTGAAGAACCTGCCGGCCGGATCCACGCCCATCGATTTTGCCTACAGCATCCATTCGGCGGTGGGCAACAAGATGATCGGGGCGCGCGTCAACGGGAAGCTGGTGACGATCAACTACGAGATCAAGAACGGGGACTGTATCGAGATCCTCACCTCCCAGAATTCCAAGGGGCCCAGCCGTGACTGGCTTGCCCTGGTGAAGTCGACCACGGCCCGCAGCAAGATCAACCAGTGGTTCAAGAATGAATTCAAGGAAGATAATATCCTCCGCGGCAAGGAGCTTCTGAGCAATTACTGCAGGACCAAGGGGATCGAGCTTTCGTCCCTGATGAAGCCCGCCTGGCAGGAAGTGCTCCTGCGTAAATACGGCTTCCGCGACTGGGAGAATCTGGTGGCTGCCGTCGGGCACGGCGCGCTGAAGGAAGGCCAGATCATCAACAAGATCCTTGAGCTGAGCGAGACCGAGAACCGGCGCATCCCCACGAACGAGGAAGTGCTGGCGGATATAAAGAAAAACGCGGAAGAGACGAGACCCGCGCCGCAGATGCTGCCCCGCGGCAGCAGCGCCGGCATTGTCGTAAAGGGGCTGCGCGACATCGCGGTGCGTTTCCCGAAGTGCTGCAATCCGCTGCCCGGAGACGAGATCGTCGGTTTTGTCACCCGCGGAAAGGGCGTGACGATCCACAGGACCGACTGCACCAATGTGCTTTTGCTTCCGGAGGTGGAGCGTGAGCGTCTGGTGGAAGCCGAATGGGGAAGCGACGAGCCCGAAGAAGGAAAACGCTATACCGTGGGCGTCACGATGTTTGCCAACAACCGTCCGGGTCTGCTGGCGGATATCTCACGTACCATGACCGACAAGAACATCGATATCCTGAGCCTTTCGACCAAGGTGAGCAAGCAGGGAACGGCTACGCTTTCCATGAGCTTTGAAACGGCGGGGCGTGAGGAGTTTGACCGCATCGTGGAGCGCCTGCGCAGCATACCGGATGTGCTGGAGATCGAGCGTAATTCCAGCGGCTGAGCCTGTGTTCTTCCGTAAGGGACAGCGCTCACAGGGCGGATATGAGCGGTAAAAGCGTTACTGTCACGGCAAAGGGCTGTGGCAGTAACTTTGTATGAGGGCAAAACCCGGGAGTATGTGGTGATCACAGAGGTGGAAAAATGGCGGATGTAAAGATCGGAAAGATCTGTCTGGGACAGATGCAGACCAACTGTTATTTTGTATATCGCG
>JAEEGL011341675.1_pt1 | contig 59591 bp, 61 predicted proteins | sample 9134231 | NCBI WGS metagenome assembly JAEEGL01 (sample SAMN16246548, study PRJNA631951) | gut metagenome | biome: gut microbiome; feature: rumen; material: fiber-attached | host: Bos | place: Iran: Karaj | collected 2018-10
AAAACTTGGTGAAGTTGATAACAGGACAACAAAGCAATGTAAAATGTAAGTAGAAAGAAGAACTACTCTGAACACATAGCAATTTACAAGTCCTTGCTCGAAATTCACGGTCAATTTATTTAGATTTTAAGGGTTTGTTCAAGGCTATAATCGCAGAGAACAAACCCTATTTTATTTGAACTTTGAAAACAGAAACATAGGAGGGTAACTCAAGTGGCAGAGTGCCAGAAAGTAGATAAAAGGTATCATGTTTGTGATAGCGACTGCAAAAAGAGAAAATCTTGGGAAGTCTGGATGTTGTAGGTTCGACTCCTACCCCTCCTGCTCGTGGTGTGTAGCTTAAGTGGCAGAGCGTTAAAAATGACGCAATCCTGTTTGGGATTAAGACAGCAATTTCTTTCAAAAACACTGGTTAATGTTGAGATGCAGGTTCGAGTCCTGTCACACCACTTTAGGTTTAAGCCTAACTTACCTTAGTATTTAAGAGGGTATTTAGCAACAAACTTTTTTAAGTCTTACGTGGTGACATATAAGCGGTAGGTTTCCGTCAAGCCGAATTTAAGCCCTCGGAGAGTCATACTAAATCTGATTAGCATTTATCAAGGTAACTGTGAAAAGAGACTCGCAAATCTCACAAGAGAAAGAACAGGGAATTTAGGATTTTATATTTTTATACATTCTAAAAGATGGTAATACGGTAAATACTAAGGTAAACAATATGTGTGCGTAGCTCAATGGGAGAGTTTTTAAAAGCACAATCCTGTTTGGGGTTAAGACAGCAATCAATTCTTATACATTTGCCTTCAACGCAAAGGATGTGGGTTCGAGTCCCACCGCACACTTTAATTCGCAGGGTACGCTCTACAAGTCCAATAGAGGGTACGAAGCGTCCTAAGATTTTATGGAACTCAAAGGACAAGAGAAGAAATAAAACTTAGAAGGGTATATAGTTTAATTGGTAGAACGGCCTCGTGAAGAGGTTGGTATAGGTTCGAGGCCTATTATATCGTTTCAAAGTAGCTACCACAGAGCAAAAGTGGTTAATAGAAAGCCTATCAGAGAAAGAGGTCTTTGGTGCAAACAAAAAGCTACGAAATGGGTACTTAGCTCAGTTGGTTAGAGCAGGCGGCTCATAACCGTCAGGTCGTAGGTTCGAGTCCTACAGTACCCACTAAGGGATTGATACAGCAAACTTACAAATAATATGGAAAAGACTTTTAATCTTTTAAAACCAAATTATAAGCAATCCTGAATAAGGTTACGAAGTGACGCATACAGCAAACTTTCAAAAGAAAACAAATTGAGAAAATTATAATCCAAGAATAATTTTATTTTATTTTAGTTTTGAAAACCCTTAGTGTCATGAAGTAGTAACCTAACAAGTGGGACTCATGCAGCAAATACACTTGTATGTTTAATTCTAACCACATATTTAGAGGGAAACAAAAACCAAAGAGTCCTGAAACTGTAAACAAATTAAATTTCAATGTGACCCATACAGCAAACTTTAAAACAGATTCTTTTTTTGGATAAAGAAAACAAACGGGTCATGGAAAGTGAGGAAAATATGAATTTCGCAGATGCAATGAGAACACAGGGAACAAGAACATTTACAGAGAATGGTGCGCTTGCACTCAATACAACAGGTGATGGCCTGCTTGATTTGTTTGCAACAATAGGTGCGCTCAGAAACGCAGAGCCTACAAGGGTAACAAGACTTTTTGCAGACGCATTTAAGGAAGATGCTCTTCTTGCAACAAAGATTGCGTTTTATGCAAGAGATGTAAGGGGTGGTCTCGGTGAGAGAAAGGTATTTAGAGAGATTATCAAGTATATGGCTAATTACCATGCAGATGCACTTAGACCTAATATTGACCTTATAGGTGAGTATGGTCGTTATGATGATATGTACGAACTCATTGGAACACCACTTGAGAACGATATGTGGTCAGAGATGAAGATTCGTTTTGATGAAGACCTTGCAGAAATGAGACAGGGTCATGCAGTATCTATGCTTGCAAAGTGGATGAAGACTGCTGATGCAAGTTCTACCAAGACAAGAAAGCTTGGTATTCTTACAGCGCAGAAGATGGGTATGTCAGTATATGACTACAAGAGAGCGGTAAGAGCATTGAGAAAGCATATAGGAGTCATTGAGTCTCTTATGTCAACAGGTAGATGGGATGAGATTAAGTATTCTGCAGTACCTTCAAGGGCTATGATGATTTACAGAGATGCGTTCAAGCGTCATGATGAAGCAAGATTTGATGCTTTCATCAACAAGGCTGTAGAGGGTAAGGCAAAGATTAACTCAGGTACACTCTATCCTTATGACCTTGTAGAAAAGGCATTGGGTAGAAGTGGATGGAATTTCAAGGCAAGAGAGGATAAGACAGTAGAAGCACAGTGGAGACAGTTGCCTAATTTCGTAGAAGAGGGTACAAATGCCATTGTAATCGCAGATACATCAGGTTCAATGTCAGGAAGACCTATCTGCACAGCGGTAGGACTTGCTATCTACTTTGCAGAGAGAAATAAGGGAGCATACCATAATATGTGGATGAACTTCTCTGACCATCCTTCTATTCAGACAGTAAAGGGTGAGACTCTTGCACAGAAGATAAACAACATGAATATGGATAACTGGAGTGGTAGCACAAACTGTGAGGCAGCCTTCGACCTAGTTTTGAAGATTGCAATACAGAATAATGTTCCAAAGGAAGAGATGCCAAAGGCACTTGTCATCATTTCCGATATGGAATTCAATCCATACACAAGAAATGGATGGACATTCTATGACTCCATGAAGGCAAAGTTCAGAAATGCTGGCTATGAAATTCCAAATATCATATTCTGGAATGTAGATAGCAGACACGATACTTTTCATACAGATAAGAACCACAAGGGCGTACAGCTTGCAAGTGGACAGTCTGTATCTGTATTCAAGCAGGTAATAGAGTGTATCGGTATGACTCCAATGGAGGCTATGATGAAGACACTTAATAGCGAGAGATACGATGCTATCACCGTAGCTTAAAGTAACTGTAAACTTAGATTTTAAGGCACTATTACGAGGGTAGTAGTGCCTTGCTTTATATTACGTAAATAGTTGAGGTACGAAAGGAGAGAAAATGGTTGATTTTTATTTTGGATTGAGGGTAATTGAAAAACTTTTCCCTTTTGTTTTTTTAGGGCTTATAGTAATTATTTATATAGTCTTAGTAAGGTATAACAAGTATTTGGAGAAGAGATACGCTAAAAGAAAAAAAGAGTTAGTAACTTTGGGGTTTAAAATAAAAGAACAAAATTATGAAGAGATTATGGTAGCACCAGATACAAGATGGAATTTAACTGAATATGAAGTAAGTTATATGAAGAATAGAAAATTTAAACGTTTTCTACGTAACTATAAAGAATACCTAGAAAAGCATATACAAGAGGATTAAGCTATGGCAAAACGAATAAATGAAGAGGAAGTAATAAAAATCTTAGAGAATTGGAAACCCAGTTATAAAAGATTTTGGGAAAATATAGCAGAATGTGAAGAAAAAATCAGAGAACTCAAAGGGTTTGATGTAGAGAAATTTGAGGAAGAACTTAAGAAAATGCAGACATATACAATGTTTGAGGGCGGTAACAAGTTAGTAGAACTAGATGAAGTATTAGAATTAATACAGAAACAAAAAGAGGGCTGAGATAATGAAATATATTAATGCAGATAATATACCGTATGTTTTTAATTGTGACACAGAGGAAAAGTGTTATAGTGGAAAAGATGTAAAGAGAATGATTGATTCAATGACAAAGGAAGATGTTATTCCACGAGAACAAGTCCTGCAGATGTTGAATGAGACAGTTTTAGTTTGTGATGGTATAACTGATAAAGGTGAAAGCCCGGTAATGCGAGTTGGCTTTAGTCGAGGAAAACACGCAGTACTTGCAGAAGTTGAGAAACAGTTAGAAAAAGTTGAGCAGGGTAGACAAGAGTTCTTAAAAAGCAAGTAATGTGTATTAAACGAGGTATTTATTTTTGGTTGTAATGTTGAAGTAGAGGAAAATAATCATGTAAGGAGCGGTTGAGATGCTATCATTTTATGAAATACCATATAAATACGTGAATACAGAGGATAGATTACATTTTAGACATTGGTATATTGTAGAGCGAGATAGACTATTAAAGAAAGCAGATAGACAGATACAAAGGATTATATTTTCGGTATTTGGCTTATTATGCTTAATATATGTATTTTTTACACTAGACCATGATTTATATATAGCAGGTCAGCTAGTACGTGATTTACTTCCTATATTTGTCTGTGTGCCTACAATAATATGTATTTTTATAGGTATTTATGTAGTTACTGCTATTAGACTTAAAGATAAAGAGTCTAAACGTTTAATCAATAGGTCATCCTTGATGGTTGGAGAGAATAATTATTTTTATAATGGTGACTATTTGATAGATACAGAAGATGAAAATAATAAGTTACAACCAGATAGAGATGCGAAGAATATAATTTGGTCTGATAATGAAGTAGATAAGCAATATAAAATATATAAAGCAAGATATAAAGATGGATATAAATATTATGTAATAAAAAGAGGTTTTGAAGATTAAACAATATTACGGAACGGTTGAGGTACGAATATGCCAAGTAAAAAGACAACGATATTTAATATATTAAAAGAAATAGGTATTTTTAAAGAAATATTAGAAAAGATTGTAGCTATTTTAAAAGTGTTAGGGTTTATATTAGGTTATGCACTTTTAGCATTTGCTTATGGTTGTACTGTCTATGCTATTAATTTAGCTAGTCCAACAGAAAGTTTGCTAGAGTGTTGTATATCTACAGGTACAATCATAGTTGGTATAATGATATGTCTTGTTGGGTTATTAGTTTATTTTATATGTAATACTATTAGAGAAGATATAGCAGCTTGGGATGCACCTAAAAAGTATAAGATTTTAATTGGTAGTAGTATCGTTATAGGAATAATACTGATAGGGTATATTGTAGGTAACTATGTGTTAGATAGTACAAATTTTAGAATTCATAATAGTATTTTAAATACATTTATGGGTGTGCATTTAGCAATTGCAGGCGTTGCAGTTATTGGTGGGGTATTGGTAGTAGTAGCAGTAATAATTTGGATTTTAGCTTATCCTTTCAGATGGTTAGTGATTAATCTTATAGCTTTAAATGCTTTAACATATATGCCAACGACAGAAGAGGATATAGAAAGGGTAAATATAACAGATTATCTTGAATTTGAAAAATATTTGATACACTTATTTCATGGAGAAAAAGCGTCAGGAGTTACGGTTTCTGATTATTTAGTAAAAGCTATTCGAGATTCTATTAGAACTAGTTTGGAAACATATTTAAATATCTATGGTTATACTGATGATAGATTTGCTGAATTAAGCCCTTATCCTGTGTGTACATCAGTTTTCTTAGATTTACGAGTACCAGAAGTAAGCCGACCCTGTTATAGAAGTAAGGGTATTGAGGATTTAGAGTCTACTTTAACGGATACTATACAAACAATGGCAGAACATTTAAAAATCAGAGAAGAAAGTCAGAAACGCAAGGAAGAAAGTGATTGTTTTAGACAAACCTTAAATAACCTTACACAGGAAGAGAAAGAGATATTGAGGAAGTATAGTGAAGATAACAAAAGGTAATGAAGTATGAGTAAGAGATTAGAACAACACAACAAAGAAGGGTGTAGTTTAGACCCATTAGACATAGCAAAGATAACAACAATAGAGAGAAATTTGTATTTTAAGGATACGAATTATGTTAATGAAGATGCAGATAAAATAATAGATGACGCTTTGTTGTATGATTATGAGCAGACAATATTATGGGCATCTAAATTGAGAAATCAGTATAAGCAGAGGGTAGTACCACAAGCGATAATGGTGCGAGCTGCGCTAATACGAAAGAATCCTGATGTGCAAATTAAAGACCAAGAGTCGTTTTCAGATATGCAGAATTTAATTTTAAAGAGAGCAGATGATGTAATATTACAGTTTATGTATTATCGAGAAGTAAATGGGTCAATAAAGAATATACCTAATATTTTAAAACGAACTTGGGCTAAAAAGCTAGAAACGCTTAGTAAATATGAGTTGTATAAGTATAAAAATAAAGGTGTTGGGCTAATTGATGTAGTAAAAGTAAGTCATGCACATAGTAGTGCAATAGATGAACTTATAAAGACAGGAACGATAGAACTAGAAGATAAAGAATTACCTTGGAATACATTAAGAACAGAGGGAAAAAGTTGGAGAGAGATTGTATTAACTATTAAACAAATGCCACACGCAGCGTTATTAAGCAATATAAGGGGTATTTGTAGTGAGATTGAAGATAAACAGTTTATTAGTCTTTTATTAGACCAGTTAAAAGAGGGTGTACCGACAGGAAAATTATTACCTTATGACTATTATAAAGCAAGAAAGACGGTAGAGAAGAAATTTTGGGATAAGAAAACCAAAGAATATAAAGAAATATATAATAAAGAACTAGTAATAAATGCGTTGAATGACTGTATTAGAATTTATTGTAATACTAATTTACCACTACTTAAAGAGAATAATTTAGTAATTACAACATTAGAAACACATGAGTTATTTGGCGTAGAGATAGGTTCAAATGTAACGAAGCATAAACATATACATTTAAAAGATATAGGAGAAATACAAGGAGACTACACAAATATTTTTGTATATTTACCAAAAATAAAAGGGTATGAGACTTATATCGAAGAATTAAGTAAGTATAAATCAAATCTTTTTATAGTAGTACCAGAAGTAGAAAAAGGTGTGATAGAAATAAAAGGGTATAGACACACAGTAGTTGTAGGTGGTTATGGAGAAGAATATATTTATGCAGAATTAGTAAATAGTATATGGGATGCAAAAGAATAATTTGAGAGGGCTTTATTATGAATAATGTAACGAGATTAAAGAGAACTACAAAAAATAATCTTTATCAAGATGTTGTAGAGTGGGTAAAAACCAATAAAAATATTGAGGATATAGAGGAAATAAATGCTTTTGTCAATTCTTTGAGTACAACAGAAGTCATAGATATTTGGCTTAAATGGAATGGTATTTTAGGATATACTGATAAGATAATGGATTTGATTAATGTAATGACAGAGGATTATTAAATGAGTACAGATGTTGAATTAATAAATAGGTGTGAATTAGAATTAGATACGGAATGGGATGACTATGAAGATGGGTTTATATCTTATTCAAAGCGACAGATAGAGGATGCACCGAAAGTTGAGATTAGTAAAGCACAACCTTTTTTGGTTGAAAACGTTTTTATTGATTATTCCTATTTTAAATTATATTTTAGTTGTCCATTGTGTAAGACAAAACTAGGTAGTAAAGGATTTCATAAGATACAACCTACTAAGATATATCCTAAAGGGTTGCATGAGTATACACAAACTAGTGTATTAGCAAATCATGAATTACCTGCATATTGTCCGTTTTGTGGTCAGAAGTTGGATATTAATGTTGAGAATTACGTGGAGGAACTAAGATGAAGGTAGGCGAAAAAGTTTATATGTTTGAGGATGGAAAGAAGATATTTGGATTTATAACCGAAATATGGCCTGCAGACGAATATCATAGAGCAGGGTTTCGAGCAGATTTCCATTATCCAAGACATATTGTAAGAAATTATGAAATGAAACAAGATGATATGGGAAAGTTTGTATTTTATGCTAAGAAATGAGGTTAAAAATGCCAATAGTAAGAGATGAAAAAACTGGTTCAGTATATCCTTCATACGAGATACCAAAGGAGATAAAAGAGAAAATTCCGGAGTATTTTTATTATGCTATGGGTGGTGAGTTGCAAGCTATTCATGCAGGAGAAAATATATTTCAGAAGTGGCGTATACCTGATGAAGAAGATGAAGAAAAGGCATATTATTATGATTTGGATAGTTCAACAGGAGCATGGGTAGAAGCCTTCAGAGCAACTTGTCGTAAATTAAATATGCAATGGCTTTATGATTATTATAAGACCTTAGAATGGTATGATAGTGATATATTTGATGGAGAGATAGAAACTGAAATAATACATAGATTTTGTGAAGTTGAGAAATCAAATTGTAATAGTTATTATCAGTATTTGTGTGAATGTTCTGCAAAAGAGGATAACAAAACTAATAACTAAGTAATAAAGAGTAAACCTTTGAAGTAAAAGGGTTTGCTCTTATTTCTTATTTGACAAAAATAAGCATAAAAGTTATAATTAAACGTAATGATTATAAGTATTAGAGAGGATTTTTTAATGGATAACGAAAGAGAAGCTATAGAGAGGACTTTTTAATGGATAACGAAAGAGAAGTTATAGATAGAACTCAATGTAAGTTACCACAAGACCATTATATGTATAAGGTTGTAGGTACTTATGGTAGAGAATTTTCAGCTTATGTTTCAGCTAAAGATGAGAAAAGTGCAAAGCAGATATTTAAGAGAGTCTATGACTATCTTAAGCCAAAGATATTGAGCATAGAAATGACTTGTGATAATCAGGAGATGATTTTTGATAGAAGTAAGACATTAATACTTGGGAAAATGGATATATTGGAAAGACGTTATACTATTTGAGTTAGATTCTACAAGGGCTTATGAACTTATTAAGCATAGTTAAAAAACACAAATAGAGTCAACTACGAAGGAATTAAAGAAGTTGCAAAATCTTTATAATGCTTTAACTTAACAAAGAAAGGATATGCTTTAATAATGAGTAATATTATAGAATATAAAGGAAAATTGTATAAGTCAACAGTAGAATTATGTCAGGAATTTAATGTACCTTTAAGAACATTTAGAGATAGGTTAAGAAGAGGGTACACTATAGAAGATGCAATAACTAAGCCAATACAGAGTAAGGTTGTATATGTAAAACATACTAACAAACCAAGAAGTATTGTAGCCCCAGACGGAAAAGTTTTTGATTCTGTAAACTCTTTTTGTACAGAATATGGTTTAAAGCGACAAAGTTTTATGATGTATTTTAATAAAGGCTGGAAGATAGAGGATATTTTACAACATTTAAAGGAATTACAGGATAAGCAAGATAATATTTATGACCATAAAGGGGTTAAATATTCAACTCTCAAGGAAATGTGTGATACTTATGAAATAAGTACATCTAACTATCGAGCAAGATTAAACAGAGGTATGACAAAAGAAGAGGCATTAACTAAGAGAACAGAAGTAGAAGACCATTTAGGACAGAAATTTCCAACTCAAGCGGCTATGTGTAGGCATCATGGGGTAAGTAAAGAGACTTTTACTATAAGGCGATTAAGAGGATGTACTATAGAGGAATGTTTATATAATGGACAATTGAAGCACAAATATCAAAGGGTAGAAATAGATGACCCCTTTGGTAAACATTGGAAAGGTGTCATTGAGATGTGTAAATATTATGGTATTGATTATTCTACTTATAAACAAAGAATGTTGCATGGCTGGACTATGGAAGACGCATTAACAAAATCTGTAGATACAACTAAGACTCCACATAAAGTTTAAAAATAAATTTATTACGAAGGGATGAGGTAATTATGAAAATGAAAATTACAACAAAAGACATTACATTTATTGCGGTAGGTATTGCACTTTTTGTAGCACTTTCAATGTGTTTGAGAGTACCTGTATTTGAGAATTATTATTTGTGTTTAGGGTATATTGTAATGACAGTATATATTTGGTGTTTTAAGTGGTATGAGGGTGCTATTATAGGATTTCTTGGAGTAATTTTATATTGTATTATAGGTGGACTAGGATTTAATGGAATGCCGGGTTGGTCAGTAGGTAATATTTTTATTGGACTACTTGTAGGTGTTGCATTAAAGTATATTAAAAAGATAGAGAATAAGACCGCACAGGTTATTTTGACTGCTATTGTTGCAATAGGGGCAACATTTATAGGTATTGAGATTGTAAAGTCAGCAATAGATAGTGTAGTAGTTAGTCAGCCATTTCTTGTAAGATTTGGTAAGAATATGACATCATTTATTGCAGATGCATTTGTAATTGTAGTAAGTTTGCCTATTTGTGCATTAGTAGAGAAACAGGCAAAGAGATTAAGATATGAACAGAAATAACTTTATATTTTCCTAGTAAACGGAGATTATATGAGAGAATTAATAACTACAACATTAGAAGACATTTATAAATATTGGAGTAATCGTGTAATTATTAAAGATGGTACAACTATGCTGTTTAATGAAATGAAAGAAAACGGTATTTATAATTGTGACGATTATGTTTTTCCACTAATAGATTCAGGAGAACCTGAATGTTTTGTTTGTGGTACATCTATGGATAGATTTGAACGTGCGCATATAGTACCTATGTCTTTGGGTGGAAAAGATGAACCCTCTAATTATGTACCATTATGTCCAAGATGTCATAGAAATGCACCAAATACTACGGATAGGTCAGCATTTATGCGTTATATTTTTAGAGAACAAAAAAGTCAGCGTTGGTGTTATGGTATTGAACGAAAAGATATTCAGCATATAGCTGATGTAGCAAATGAATTAAATATTTCTACTGATGAGGTATGTGAAATTTTAAAAGATGCATCAGCTAAAGATATACAATTAACAAATCATTTTGGTGATAGTATTAATCAAGCAAGTTGGGTAGCTTATATAGAGCATTGTTTATATAAAAAAAGCAAACGTTAATTGTTAAAGAAAGTAAATGAATCAACACAAGTAAAGGATTAAAAATGTTTGAGGGTAAAGAAAATAAAATCACGGAAGAGCATTTAAGAAATGGAGAGGTATGTGCAGTAACAGGGTATGGTAATTCAATGACACCTATTATAGAATCAGGTGAAACAGTAATTGTATATCCTATAACAGATGATACCGTGTTAAAGAAGAATGATATTGTATTTTGTAAGGTAAAAGGCCATTATTATTTACATAAGATTTCTGCGGTAAAAGGAAAGACTTTTCAGATTTCAAATAATCATGGTCATGTGAATGGTACAGTAGGTAGAGCGTGTATTTATGGCGTAGTTGATAAAAAGAGAAAAGTAGAGGAAAGTTAAATGATTTATACAACGTATTTTGCAAAAATAAAAGATTTACCTGATAATATTGTTCCTGTATCTATTTGTGGTAAGGCACCAGAATGGTATAAAGGTATACAGTATAAGAAATTGGCACCAAAATATGATTTCTTTATGAAGTGGAAACAAAACCATGATAATGATTATTATATTAGGTGTTTTAATGAGCAAGTGCTTAGACATTTAGATGTCTATGCTGTTGTTTCAGAGTTACAGAATAGGGTAGGTGAAGATAAACAAGTTGCTCTTGTGTGTTATGAAAAACCAAGCGATTTTTGTCATAGACATTTAGTAGCGGATTGGTTTAATGATAATCATATAGCTTGTGAAGAATATGTTTATGAGGGAAAGAAAGAATGATACCTTTGTATTATGGTGGTATAGATAGGGTTTATGGTGATTTATCTATTGAGGAAGCAGATAAAATACTAGACCTAATAGATGATTATATTGAACTTGTTGAAAGCATTGAAGAAAACAAGGAGAAGTAATATATGTTTGATTTATTTAATAAAAAAGAGGGTTTGTCTAAAGATGATGTAGCAAAGTTGCTTAAGATAAATCCTACGCTTTTTGACCAGTTTGAACAGAGTTATAGGTCACAGGTTCTTGATGAAGAAGAGCCTGATGACTTTTTTGCAATAAATTCTCGACAAATGGCAGATATTAAAGAAACAAATGTTGTAGATGATTCAATGATAGACACAGAAGAATTACAACAACGTATTGTAGATGAATTTCTTGCTGAAACCTCAAAATATGTTTATACAAGAAAGCAAGAGGGTAAAGGTAGTATATGTGTAAATAATTCAAAAGGATTACCAGATGGTTATTCTGTAGTAACTCGTGAAGAGTTAAAAACAGTACCTTTTGAGTTAAGACCTCAATGTACAAGTACATTACAAAAGAGAGATATTCAACAGAAGTCATATTTAATATTATTAGATTCATTGAATCGGAGTGTAAATGCTAAGTCTGAAAGAGAAAGACAACAGTATTATCATATGTTCAGACAAGGGTTAGACTTATTAGATATAGATTCTATAATGTATGATATATTGGGTATGAATGTAGTCTCTATGGGTTATTGGTTACCTAAGATTGTAAAACCTGTGGAAGAGGAGGGCTTTTTTAAGATACCTTCTACAACAATAATAAAAGTGCCAATGAATATTTTACAGTTGACACGTACTGATTATTCTCAGATAAATAAAACTACTTTAGGTATTGTAGATAAGTTTTGTTATAAGGCATTTGACCTAAAAGATGATGGCGATTACTTTATAAAGACGGGTACATATTCGAGTAAATTTGATTTTAGGAATTGTAGAGTTGTAACACCTAAAGAGGTAAGAGAACTAGGTGAGTATTTATTATTTATACATACACAAGCTTGTCAGATGGCAGCACCTTTGAATGTAGATAAGAATGGTAAACCTTTGAGTATATATGGTGTAAGTACAACAAACGAATGGGTTGTACGAGAATATATACAAGATAAAGAGAATAATCCTTGTATTTATAAAGGGTTACCTTTACACACAGAGTATAGAGTATTTGTTGATTTTGATACTGATGAAGTTTTAGAAGTTTTTCCTTATTGGGAATCAAATTTGATGAAGTCAAGATTTGGTGAGGACGCTGATAGGTCAGTACATAGTCTACATGATTATGCTGTATTTCAAGCCTATGAAGATGTTTTAAATGAAAGATTTAAGGCAAATAAAGATATAGTAAAACAACATATTCATGATATAATACCTAACGTGTCATTAGAGGGTCAATGGAGCATAGATATAATGCAAAATGGAAATGATTTTTGGATTATAGATATGGCAACGGCTGAAAGGTCAGCATTTTATAATTATTTGCCTAATGAAGTAAAAAAGAAACGAGTAGAAAATTGGATACCTACAATAGATACAAAAGGTAATGTAGAAAATAATTATTTTAAGGAGTTTTAAATGCGGGTATTAAGTTTATTTGATGGTATAAGTTGTGGACGTATAGCGTTAGAAAGAGCAACTATTAAGGTAGATTGTTATGACGCTTATGAGATAGACGGTAATGCTATTAAAGTAAGCAAAGATAATTACCCTGATATAAACCATTGTGGTGATGTATTTGAGGCAAAATATACAGAGGGAAGTTATGACCTTTTAATCGGTGGTTCTCCTTGCACTTATTGGAGTATAAGTGGAGCAGGGCAAGGCATAAGAGAAGTAACTGCAGAGGGTTTAGGTTGGGAGTTGTTTTCACAGTATGTAAGAGCATTACGAGAAGTAAAGCCAAAGTGGTTTTTATATGAAAACAATGCATCTATGTCTTACGAGATACAAGAGTGTATAACACATGAGTTAGGTGTAGAGCCTATTATGATTGATAGTGCAGACTTTTCAGCGCAGCATAGAAAGAGATTATATTGGACTAATATACCTTTAATGCCTTATACACCGTCAAATATATTGTTTTCCGATATTATGGAACATGATGTAGAGCGAGTAAAACGAGATTTTACTAAGTATGCAGATACTATAAAAGTTTCAAAAGATGGTTTGATAGTAAGTTGGGACACAAGTGGAAAAGGGTATTATTCACAAGCTAATAGAGCGAGAAGACCTAATCAGAAATGGAATACTGTGCCTGCTTCAAAAGGTGGAAATGACAAAAATAATATTTGGGTAGAAGATACTGTAGCATGGTGTTGTACTGCACATGAGTTAGAACGATTACAGACATTACCTGATGATTATACAAAGATATTAGATTCAACAAATAAAAGAATGAGAGTAATCGGTAATGGATGGACAGTTGATGTTATAGTTCATCTATTAAGTGGATTGCTTAAAGAGGTAGGATGATGGATAAACTAAAAATAGCAGTAAGTATAAAAGCTTTGTTTGATATGGAGGAGGAAGATAAAATATATCGAACAGAGGGTTTAGATGCTTATATAAAATACAATGAGGAAAATGAAAAAGTAGTATTAAAACAAGGTACTGCTTTTCGTCTTATAAAGAATTTATTAGCTTTGAATACAGATGAAGAACAGATTGTAGAAGTTATTCTAATGTCAAGAGCAAGTGTAGCGGTAGCCACAAGGGTTTATAAGAGTTTAAAACACTATAAGATAAATATAAATAGAGCGTATTTTACAAGTGGTGATGCAATTAGTCCGTATGCGATAAGTGCAGGGGTAGACTTGTATTTAAGTACAACAAAGACAGATGTAAAGAATGTATTGGATGCTGGTATAGCATCCGGGTTAATAAGACCACAGAAATCGAATACAGAAAATGATGGAAAAGGCTTGCGTATTGCTTTCGATTGCGACCAAGTGTTATTTTCAGACGAGAGTGATAAGGTTTATCAAGAAGAGGGCTTAGAGAAATATATTGAGAATGAAAAGAAGAAAATAAATAAGCCTATTGAAGCTGGTCCTTTTAAAGATTTGTTTATTAAGTTAGGTAAGATACAAGAAAGATTTGAAACAAGTAATTCAAATCCTATAAAGATAGCTATATGTACTGCAAGAGATTTTCAGACAGCACAAAGGGCTTTAAATACAATTAAGTCATGGGGTGTAAGAATAGGACAAGCATTTTTCTTAGATGGTTCTGATAAATCAGTAGTATTAGAGGCTTATAAAGCTGATATTTTCTTTGATGATAGCCCCAAAAATATCAATAGTACGTCAAAAGTTGTACCAAGTGTACAGGTGTTAAGAGAGGAAACAAGTAATGGGTAAGAAAAGTGAGAAAATTAAAGTAGAAGAAATAAGAGTAGAGTTTGCTAAGAAGTATAATGAACAATTACGTGCTTTACAGAGAGAAAATGCTGAGTTGCGAGAACAAAATACTGAATTATTGAACAAGTATAATGACGCACAGGCTAAACTGAGTGAGTATGAAGATTGGATAGAACGTCTGCAAGAGTTTTGTAATATGAGCGAGGATGATAGGAAAGCATATCTGAACGCACAACAAGTACAAGGAGAGATGGCTGGTTTACTTTCTGTAACCGCAAGATTATTAAAGGGTTTTGTTTAAATAAAATAATTTTAACATTTTTTAGAAAAAGTGTTGACAAGTGTATCAAACCATTGTAATATAAGACTTACAAGCAACAAAAATAATTTTAACAAATGAAAGGAATTGAAGTACATGAAAAAAGAACTTATTATCAATGACGGAGTAATTAAGGCAACCAAAGAAGTTAGGGTAATAAGAGATGGCGGTCAGCCAGAGGTTATGAGTGCAAAGGATGCACTTGCGCAGGCAGAGAGTGAGGACAAAGACCTTATTATGGTAAGTCCTACTGCAAATCCTCCAGTATGCAAGATTATGGAAGTAAGTAAGTATATGTATGATATGCAGAAAAAGGAAAAGCAGCAGAAGAAGAACCAGAAAAAGACAGAACTTAAGGAAATTAGACTCACACCAAATATCGGTTCTCATGACCTTGAAACCAAGATTAACAATGCTAACAAGTTCATTGGTAAGGGTGATAGAGTACAGTTTACTATTGTTTATAAGGGTAGAGAAGTAGCCCATATTAACGGTGGTATTACTATTCTGAATGATATTGCATCTAAGATGGATGGTGCAAAGGTAGAAAAGACCAATATTAGAAGTCGTAACACACTTGCTATGATACTTGTACCTGCAGTTTAAATAAGTTAATGAAATTGAGTAGACGTACTTAATTTTCATACAATATTTGCCACTTCGTTCAATGGAAGTCGATTTAAGTGCATAGGATGCCCATAGGTCTTAAGGGAGATAGCGGTTCAATTCCGTTAGTGGCAGTTTTCGAGAAAGCTAAAAGTTTATTACTTGTTAAAGGAGAAAAAAGTATGATTGGGAAACAGGAATTGACAAAGCGTCTTACAGCAGAAAAGGATAGTGTATCAGTACAGAGAAATTGGATAAAAGGTTTTCCAGAAGTAAAAACGATTGATGAATATTTAAAGGGTTTAGATTATGTTTTAAACACCTTGAAATATAATGATATGGAGAAATGTGCAGACCTTTTATGTAAGGAATTGGCTGATACTATAGAGTATACGGAGAAAAACTCAACGGATAAAAATAAAAGAGGTCGGGTTCTTGGACTATATTTTGCTTACCAGTTATTTAAAGGTGAAACACCAAATTCATTAGCGTTGTAATATGGAGTTATTTTATGAGTAGAGATTTTGCACCAAAAGACCATTTATTATCACATTTAATGTTTGAAAAAGATGGTCAAGATAGTCCTTATTTCGCAAATTGGACTTGGCATATAGGTGATAAAGTACAACCTCTGTTTACAGACGAGGAAATGGAAGATAGACGTAATCATAGGGCTATGGCTATTATGTGTAGTGATTTGTATTCTACTTTTAGAACACAACTTACAACTAAAGAGTTTGGTAAGTTAAGTGCTATGCTTACAAGACTTATGAATAAAGTTATAAAAGGAGAGTCATTAAATGGTTTTCAAGAACCAGTATTAACATGGTTTTTCAATAAAAATAACCATTATTATCATGAGTCAAATGATACGGAGTTTTTAGATTGGGTATTGAAGACATATAAGAAAGGGTAATTATGACAAAGAATTCAGTTTTATGTAACTTAATAATAAATAATCTTACAAATTGGAGAGAAATAATTGAACAGAAGGGAATTTCCATTGGATATGATTCCGAGGAATATAATGGACAGAATTATATTATTTTAACATATAATATGATTGATTGTGACTTTAGTGACCCTGTGGTACAGGAGTCAAGAGGAATTATTCTTGATATTACGGATGAGAGTGACCCTAATGTTGTAGCGTGGCCTTTTAGGAAATTTGGAAATTACGGCGAATCTTATGTAGATACAATAGATTGGCAGAGTGCAAGAATACAGGAAAAGGTTGATGGTTCAATAATCAAGTATTGGTTTGATAAAAGACAGAATAAGTGGAGATTTTCTACAAATGGTATGATTGAGCCAGATACTAATTTTGCTACATTGTTAAGTGAAGCAAAGGTTACTTGTGGTCTTAATGAGGAAAAGTTAGATAAAGATAATACTTATATTTTTGAACTTATTTCACCACGTAATCAGATTGTTATTAAATACGATAAGACAACATTAGTACATTTAGGTGTAAGAAATAATTTGACAGGAGAAGAGAGCAAGGCTGGCATGATTGGAGTTGTTGCACCTAAAGAGTACACTTTGAATAATGCAAGTCTTGATGATTGTATTGCACTTGTAGAGTCTTTAAATAAAGGTAACACACAAGTAGAGCATGAGGGTTTTGTTGTAGTAGATAAGGATTGGCATAGAATAAAGGTTAAGTCACCTGAATATTTATTGTTGCATAAGCAAGTAAGCAATCATAGATTTGCAAAGAAGGATTGTATTGAGTTAATATTCTTCCAAGAGGAAAAAGTAGAGGAATATGTAAGGAATTTTCCTTTTATTGCACCATCACTAAGATTTTATCAGTACCAAAAAGAGTTGTATTGTCAGCAGTTAGATATATTGAATGATTATGTAGACTCATTAGAAGCTGAATTTAATGGGGAGAAGAAAGCTATTGCTTTAGCAATACAGAATGTACCAGCAGATAAGAAATGGGTAATGTTCGAGCATTTAAAGACTAAAGAAAATGTCCGAAATATATTACAGAGGGCAACACTTAATAAATTAGTAAGTATGTTTCCTGATTATACAGAATTGGATGTATCTAACGTATTGGATTTGATAAAGAGATAAAGGTGGTTGGCGTATAGTAAATCTTGCGCCAATCATTTTTGAGTGAGGAAAAGTTTTATGATATACTTTGATGAAGATGGAAAAGAATTATTACATATTTGCAAAAATTGTGATAATAAGCATGGTGGTTGTGATACAACTGACGAAGATTTATGGAAATTATTAGAGGGCAATGCTTGTAAAGACTTTGTTGCTGGTAAATGTTTTGGGTGTAAGCAATATTTAGAGAATGGATTTGATTCCAATGTGTGTGATATGGTTTTTATACCGACAGGTTGTAAGAATTATCACAAATGAGGTACTTTTATGGAGAAAACTTGGTTAATTCAAAAAGGACAATGGTTAGAGGAAGAAGATAATACTGAAAAGGGTTTATTGAAGTATCTTAAATTGTTATTTATGGGTGCATCAGATTTTGATGTAATGGTAGACCCGGAAGATGGTAAGACAAAAAATGCTTATATTGTTGCTATGAAAAACATAGCCATAAATAGAAAAGACTATGATTTCTTTGACATGAAAAATTTAAAAGATTACAAAGATAGAACATTAAAGATTTTTTGTAAGAAATCTGATTATGAAGAAGTCGTTGCAAATATTAAGAAAATGACAAGGAATAAGTTAGAATTAAAACGACCTTGTGGTTTATCAGATTATTTAGAACGAGTGCATAAGAAAGAGGACGAATTTGCCTTTAACAGAGCAACATTTTGGTGGGATATAGTCAATGGGTATATGTTCTTTTTTGCTGAAGACAAAGAGGATATTATACGTAATGCCATAGAGGAAGAAACAGAGTGGCTTATGTTGAACACAAAAACAAACAAACTCTTTATTGACAAGACTTTTAAACCATGTTAATATATTTTTAGTTAGAAACTGAAAATATTTGGAGGTTCTGTTATGGCAAGAGAAAAAACACATTGGTATTGGGTATTAGATGGTGCTTTTGCGGTATCTTTATTGGACGAGTATGGAATTCCTTATCTAGTTAAAGCTACAAAGAGGAAATGTGGAATAGAGATAGGGGTAGCAGAAAGGTATACAGTATCAATAGGTGATGTTTTTACGGCAGCTAGTGTAGAGTATAAAGAAGTATAAAAATTACAAATTTGTTGAGATAAAGGAGAGTTGAGTTATGGCAGTTAAGGATGAATTAGGAACAAGACTAAAAGAGAATTAGGAAAAGAAAGATATGGGTAAACCAAGGCTATTTTTGAATAAAAATTTATTAGAAGATTTATATTATAAGCAACATTTATCTCAAAAAGCTATTGCATTAAAATTGGGGTGTTCTATAGATGCTGTGGCTCGTAATATGCGAGATTATAATATGTCTGTTTTAAGTCCAACAGAAAGAGCAACTACTGCAAATCCTATATGTTTGACGGATGTGCAATTACAAGTATTAAACGGTGCTTTATTGGGAGATGGTAATTTAACAATATCAAAAAATGGTGTTAATGCTTGTTTTAATTATTTATCAAAGTCTTTGCAACATGTTCAATATATTTATCAATATTTTGCTCAATTGGTACCTAATGGGATTTCTACTTATGAATATTTTGATAAGCGTACAAACAAAACATATAAGCGATATTCTTTTAGAACTATAACATCTGTGACATTTACAGAAATTTATTATAAATGGTATAAAGCTCATCAAAAAAAGCTACCACAAGATTTATGTCTTACACCATTAACATGTTTAATTTGGTATATAGGTGATGGTGGACTTTTGACTTTTAAGAATAATTATAAGTGTGTAAAAATAGCTACTAATTGTTTTGATAAAATAGGTATAGAAACTATATTATTACCACAATTAAAAGACTTTGAGGCTAGAATAACTAAAGTTGGCATATCTAAATATGATAATCAAGCGCAATATGCTATTTTTATGAATAGAGATAATAGTGCTAAGTTTTTAACATATATAGGTGACTGTCCTTTTTCTGATTATAAGTATAAATGGGAGATTACTGAACGAAAAAATCCAAATTGTAAAAAGTATTATGAAGAATGGATACAGAAATATTTAAACGGTGTTAATTGTAACGCAATCGCTAAAGAATATAATGTGGATAGAACAACTGTTATGTATATGTTAAAACAACGAGGTTTATATAAGGAAGTTTTAAATAGTTATAAAGAATATCATGAAGAATGGATTAAATTATATAAACAAGGTTTCTCTTGTAATGAAATAGCTAAAAAATATCATTGTACACGACAAACTGTGTACCAATATATAAAAAGAAATAAGATAAAGAGGTAAATATTATGAAAAGAGATGATTTAGGAACTAGAATGAAAGATTTTTATGAAAATCCAGCTAAAACTAAACTTACACGTAGGACCCCAGTAATTTGTAGGCTTGATGGTCGCTCATTCCACACGTTCACGAAAGGGTTTAGAAAGCCTTTTGACGAAGTTTTGATGAAGAGTATGCAGAAAACAATGGAGTATCTGTGTAAAAATATACAAGGCTGTGTGTTTGGTTATACTCAGTCAGATGAAATTACACTTTTACTTGTTGACTATCAAAAGTTGACTTCTGATGCATGGTTTGATTACGAAGTACAGAAAATGTGTAGTATTTCTGCATCAATGGCTACAATGGCTTTTAATAGAATATTTGCGGAGCAAGTTAGAAGTTGGGCTATTAGTACTAAGAATAAGACAGATGACGATTGTAAGTATTTTGCTACATTAGAGAAAGCACTAGAAAAAGGTGCTATGTTTGACGCTCGTTGTTTTAATATACCAAAGGAAGAGGTTAATAATTTAGTACTTTGGAGACAGCAAGATGCAAGCAAGAATAGTATTCAGATGGTAGCACGTTGTTATTTTACAGACAGTGAACTAAAAGGCAAGAACACTAAAGTAATGCAGGAAATGATTTATCAGAAAGCAAATATTAACTGGAATGATTTTCCTATACCTTGTAAGAGAGGAACTGCTTGTAGAAAGACAGAAGATGGTTGGGTAATGGATTATGAAATGCCTAAACTAAATGAAGATACTGATTATGTCAATAGTCTTATTTATGTAGGAGAGTGCTGATATGGTAAAAGCAAAAGTCACTTTAAAATTTACAAATCCAAATGGTACACATGAGAAGAAAACATATACTGTTCAGATGAATAGTACAAGTAATAGTGAAGCTTACCATAAGGCATATAAGAAGTATTTTGAAAAGAATAAAGAATCCTGTGAAAATTCATTATCACCTAACTATCGCAGACCTTGCGAGTTAGATGCAGTACGTATTGTAGAGGTTCTGACCAATTAATATTGTTATTAAGGTATCAAGGATTGAGAGGTAGGATGCAATGCATTCTACCTTTTTTAAATTCTTTGTTGACAAGGGTTTGCTAATATGTTAATATTATTTTAGTTGATAAACTTGAAAGAACAAATACTTGATAAAAAAGGAAATGAGAATGAAAAAAGTTTATAGGCAGTTAAGACTTATTGTTAGTAGGAATTTAAAGGGTAATAATAGAACTATTAAGTATAAACCTACGGAACGAAAAGCAGGTTATATTTGAAATAATAAGGAGAAAAGTTATGTGTGAGGTAACTACAGCTTTAAAAGCAAGATTCTGTAAAGATACTGATTTAAGTATTCAAGTATTTTCAGAACCTTATTTCACAGACAGACTTACTTTGTTTGGTAAGAACTCTGAATATGAGGATTTCTTAAAAATGCTTGAGTCTTATAAGACAGAGGAAGATTTCTTTGCGGAGTATAACAGAATTATAGACGCAGCTATAACTTATATCAACGAATCGGAAGCCCTTATTGCTATGAATGCAAAAGATTTTAAGGATTTTAAGGTAGATACTAAAGGTATTCCTGATAGAGACGCATATAAGGACATGAATTTAGGACACAGATTTTTAAGTATAGATATGAGTAAAGCTAATTATACTAGCTTGTGTTATTTTGGTAAGCGTTATGGAAAGAAATTCTTTGAAGGTACTTATGAAGAATTTTTAGGTATGTTTACAAATAACGAGCATATTATAAGTTCTAAGTATATTAGGCAATTTATTTTTGGAAATTGTAATTGTAAACGCACAAGAACGTTTGAAAAGATTATGATGCTGAGTCTCTATAATTATTTAGTATCTATGCTCTATGCGGATTATGGTTATGATAATTTGCTTGATTATACTTATAGCATTAGAACAGATGAATTGTTGTTTGATATTACAGAGTTAGATGATGATTATGTAACGGCTATAAAGAGGGTTGTGGCTCAAAAGATGGAAGAAGAGCCTACATTTAGATTAAAAACTGAAATATATACACTTCGTAAGTTTAAGGACGAAGATATTTATGTTAAACAGTTTGATGATGATTCCTTTGAACTAAAAAAGGTAGATTCAGAATTTGCTCCACAGGTTTACAGATATATGCGAGGTTTGCCTAAGAGTGATTTAGATTTGTATTTTTTTCATAAAGGAATTTTAGCTAAGTGGGAAACACATAAAGAGTTGATATTGGAGTGATGAAAATGTTACCAGTAAATACAGAAAAATTAATGAAATACATAATGGATGAGGGTTACGAAGTATATCTAGTAGGTGGTTGCGTTAGAGATATGATAATGGGTAAAGAGCCACATGATTATGATATGTGTACTAATGCTGACCCTATGCAGTTGATTGAGATTTTTGAAAAGCATGATTTAGGTATTAATCCTAAAGGACTTGCTTTCGGTACAGTAACGGCTGTTATGGATTGGGAAGAATATGAAGTAACAACCTACAGAGAGGATTTAGAGTATTTAGATGCTAGACATCCAGAGGGTGTAGCTTTTACACAGAATATTGAAACCGATTTAGGTAGACGTGATTTTACTATGAACGCTATTGCATATAATCCGATTACAGATGTTATGGTAGACCCTTATAATGGTAAAGAGGATATTGCAAATGGGCTTATTCGTACTGTAAGAAATCCAGATGATAGATTTGATGAAGACGCTCTGAGAATACTTAGAGGTCTTAGATTTGCTATTACAATGGGTTTTGATATTGAACCTGAAACGCTTAAAGCTATGTTAAAGCATAAGGATGCGCTAATGTATGTATCAAAAGAGCGTGTAACAGATGAATTTAGAAAAATGTTTAAAGCAAATAAGCCTATTAGAAAGTGGTTTATGGAGTGTGCAGATATTATTTTTGTACTTATACCTGAACTTAAAGTATGCTATAAGTTTGCACAGAATAATAAATATCATAAGCATGATGTATATGAGCATACGTTAGCGGTTGTAGATGGATGTGATACAAATAAGTTTGATATTAAAATGGCAGCTTTATTTCATGATATAGGTAAGCCAGATTCTTATGTAACTGATGAAGAGGGCTGGGGTCATTTTTACGGACATCCTGCAGTAAGTTTTGATATTTGTCAGGGTATTTTTGATTCAGACTTTAGATTAACAAGAGAAGAAACTAAGCATATTGGCGAATTAGTTAAGTATCATGATATTGCTATTGCACCTACAGAAAAGTCAATTAAGAGAGCTATCAATAAGTATGGTGCAGATTTTTTAGCAGATTGGTTTGTATTACATAAAGCAGATGCTAACGACCATATATTACCAGAGGGTAAAGTAGAACCTGATTGGATGAAGGTTGATGAAATGATTGCTATTTATGAGAAAATCATGAGTGAAAAGACCTATTTTACTATTAAAAACTTGGTAATTAATGGTAATGATATTAAGGATATACTAAATATTAAAGGTAGTCCTATTATTGGAGAACTTTTAAATTATTTAGTAGATGGTGTTATTGACAAGAAATTTGAAAATACAGTTGAAGATTTGACTAAAGCAGTAAAAGAATATGCTTTAGGTGGTTAAAAAGGAGATGAATAATGAGTATATTTTATATTTCTGACTTGCATTTAGGGCATGATAACATTATTCGTATGTGTCATAGACCGTTTGCAAACTCAGAGGAAATGGATAAAACACTAATAGCTAATTGGAATAGTGTTGTAACAGATAAGGATGAGGTATATATTCTTGGAGATTTTGCTTATAGATTTGAGCAGGGTAAGTTACAACAGTATCTAAAAGAACTGAAGGGTAAGAAGTACATGATTTTAGGTAATCATGATAAAGATATTCGTAGAAATGCACAGAAGGATGCATTTGTATGGGTAAAAGATTACGCTGAAATCAATGATAATGGAACAAGGGTTATTCTTTCACATTACCCTATGGTAGAGTGGAACGGTTATTTTAGAGGTAGTGTTCATTTATATGGACATATCCATAATAACGTAGATAACGCTGCATTTCGTATCATGAGTACATTGGAAAATGCGTACAATGTTGGCGCAGATATTTTAGACTTTACTCCTAGAACTTTAGAAGAGGTAATTAAGTATAACTATCGTTTCGTGAAAAATCAGAAGCATTAAAGTTGAAATTTTTTGAGTAAAGCAAACATATATGTAGTATAAAATACGTCCATTTTTGCCTATTTTGTTAGGTAGAATGGGCGTATTTTCCTCTTGAATTTTAATTTATATTTCGTTAAAATCGGTGTTGTAGGGTAAGCACCGATTTTTTTATTATGCTATTATAGGCAAGTTAAATGGTCAGATTGAAAATAAATTTGTTTATATAATTTTTTCTGATATTTAGATGATTTTATAATAGATTAGGGTGATTAAACGAGGTTAGATATGAAATTTTTTGAAGCTGTTTCAAGCGTAATGAAGAAAACAGATAAAGTACCAATGGAAAAGTTGGAAGTTAGTAGAGCGCAAAACTCTATTGAAACTTTATGTAAAGAGCATTTGGTAGCAACTGATGACCAGTTAATCATTGAAATAGCACCAGAGGTTATGCAAGCGACAATAAGTGCTTTGCAAAACCCATTATTCTTAGAGAAATATGAGTTTGAGCAGATAGACGCTACTTGTTTTAAGATAAAATTACGAGAATTAGATTTGATTTAAAGAATGGAGTTGAGTATATGGAAATAAAGAAAATGTCTATTGGTGACAGAGTATTTTTGTTAGCATCAAAGTATGGTATCGAGCAGACAAAGGTACACACAATAATTTCAGCTTATACAGATTATTGTAAAGAGATGTTGTATCAAGGGTATAGAGTAGACCTTTTAGGTTTAGCCTCCCTTATTCCAGATAGAGAAAAGACTGGTTTAACAACAACATTAGCTTATGAGTGTAGAGATATAGCAGATGATTTGTGCTTACCAAAGCACACAGTATATGTAATAGTTCAAGAGTATTTAGATAGCCTTGTTGAAGATATTTTAAAAGGAAATCCAGTAGAAATTAGAGGGTTATTGAGTGTAGTTCCTATCAATGATGGTGAAAAAGTAATTAAAGTACATTCAGTAATATCTTCACAGATGAAAGAACATCTAAAAGAGAGAAATACAGGCGTAACCGCAGTAAGGGTACATACACATAAGATGTTGAAATATAATGTTGGAAAGAACGACTATCTTATACCTAGTGAGGTATAGTGTATGACAGGAAAAACACATAGACAAGGCGGTATGCTTGTTTCAATAATCGGATTTGCTCTGCTAAAAGAGCAAGGGCTGTTACTACCTGATATAAATGTTGGAATACAATGGTTAATGATGTATCCTTTTTGTTATTGGGCTAGTACAGCAAGTGATTTGGACCATCATTGGGATAGTTGTCCTAGTAAAGATTATCCTAGTTGGTTAATAAATAAGGCATTACACCTTACAGCACCCGCAGAGAAAGCGTTAGATAAGACGCTTACAGAGGGTCAGAAGGATAGAAATGTAATCTATAACGTATGTAGGCTTTTTAATGCGCACCACCGTAGTTGGCAGACACATTCAGATTTAACGCTGATAGTCATGTTATACTTGTTAGATTGCGTGTTGCATGGAAGAATTACTGCGTTAGGTGCAGTAGATACATCTATCCTTACACTGATACTCATGGGTATCTGTATAGGTATAATAGCACACTTCCTATTGGATATGATTACACCTGATGGTATTGTGTTGGTAGGCGGTATACTACTAAACAGGGTATTTAAAGTGTGTAAGATGCGTATTCGTGTGCCAGAGCGCATAAGATTGGTGCCTAGAACCCAATTTTTTGCGACTGGTGGGAAGTGGGAGCATATAATCCAATTCTTATTAAAGATTGGAACAGTAGTATCAATACTGTATATGCTGTATCTAATCATGCAACAGTATAACGTAATTTAACAGGAGGAAAGTAAAGTATGAAGACTTTCGGAAAGAAAATTTTCACATTACTTACAGTAATGACTTTGCTTGTAGCGAGTACAATCGGTGCTTTTGCAGCACCCGGTCTTGGACAGACAGCTACAGGTGCTTATACGAATTTGATTAAGTTTGTAAAAACCCCTTGGACTAGCGCATCTCAGATTGGTGGTGTAAGTGGAAATTTATCACCTGATTATATGAATAATTTACAGAGTAAGACATATCCTGTAAAGGATGGTGGTTATTATCTGTATTCTGAGTTGATTGGTAGTACATTGGCAGGTAATGAAATCGTAGACGAGAACAAGTTCAATCAGTTAACAACTGGTTCAAAGCAGAAGTTCTTGCAGGACGTATTTAAGTGTGCTAATGCTTATGCTTACGCAACCGAAAAGGGTGGTAGTAGCATGAGTGCTATTACAAACGGTGCTAACTCTGAGACAGTAGGTCAGCTTTACACATACTTAGAGGGTAAAGATGGAATGGGTAGCGTTCTTATGGCAAGTATCATGGAGAACACAAAGCCTGACTTCTCATCTGCAAATAAGATTTATCAGCCTTTTAGTGGTGTAGTTGGTACTATTCTTGGTCTTATCGCAGTAGTTATCATGGCACTTCTTGGTATTACAATGGCTTTGGATATTGCTTATATCGTTATTCCCGGTGTTCAGCTTATGCTTGATGGTGGCGAAGGTGGTGGCACACATACAGGTGGTCAGCCCGGAATGCCCGGAGCAGGCGGTGGAAGAGGAAAAGGTCTTTCAGGACTTGTATCTCAGGCTGCTAAGAATGCAGTACAGGCTGCAGAAGGACAGGGTAATCAAGGACAAGGCGGTGAAGGCAATAAGATGGCAATTGGCGTATACTTCAAGTATCGTTGGCTTGAACTTGTAGTATTAGGAATTTGCTTACTTTACCTTGTATCAGGAAACATCTACAGTTTTGTAGCTTGGATTCTTGACCTTGTAAGTGGTTTCTTAGGTTTCTAATAAAAACTGAACGCACAGGTTACTATAAAGGTAGCCTGTGCATTGTACTATAAATAACCTTGTAATTATTTTAGTTAAATAGGTTATAGACAACAGTTATTTGAGGCTAGTTGCTGTTGTAATTTGGAGGGTGCTATGATAAATATATTTAGAAAAAAAGTAGCACTATACGGATGTTTATTAGGGATAGCCTTGTCGGTTATCCCTTTATTTAGTATGGTGCTAAAAGCAGACAATGGCTCTGGTGCGATAATAACTATTGATGCAACGAATAAAGATGTTAATGCCATAGAGGGTTGTATTAGAAGTATTAACGAAGAGATGATAAAGCAAGAAGTTGGAAATGCTGGTAGTGGTACTATGATAAATGGGTCATTTGTTATGGATACTGAAACAGCAGAGGCTATTCATCTTGAAAGAATTGGAAGTGTATGTAATATTTCTATAAATAATAAGGTATACAACAGTTTAGATATGAAAGATAAACAACGTTTTATGAAGATAGCATTAAACGGTGTTCAAAATAGTAGTATATCTGTAGTAAATAGGAATAAGATTTATACATTTATAGCAGATAGTGATACAAAAATCTCAGGATTAGTAAGACAGTTAAGTGAAGATGTTTCAGTAGATATGCCAGCAGCTTATGCTTGGTTTCAACCATTTTCAGGACCTTTAGGCGTATTTTTAGGTGTGTTGACAATAGCGATATTTGCATTGTTGGGTATTTCAATTGTTGTAGATATATCATTCTTGACAATACCGGGTGTGCAATGGGTTCTTATACGTAGATGTAGTGAGAATAGTAAGCCACCTTTTATTTCAATAGAGGCTTGGACTTCTTATCAAGAGGCTTTACAGACTCATGGTCAAGTTTTAACTATATTCTTTAAAAAGAAATCAGGACAGATGATAGTATTGGGTATCTGTGTATTGTACTTAGTATCAGGTAATCTGTTTGCATTGGTAGCAAAGATAGTAGATTATTTCCAAGGCTTAGTACAGACATTTACTCAGTAATGCGAGGGTATAAATATGATTGGTTTAATGCAAAAATTCAAGAGAGTAATAGCATTTGTAATAATGACGCTGATACTTTTTACTACAGTGCTAAGAACTAATACTATAACTGTTCAGGCAAAAGATGCAAATGCTTTAGTTCAGACATATATGAAATTTATGTCAGGAACTAAGATTACTGCTATGGAAGATGATTTGTTAGATTTAAATGAGAATGATTTAAAGGTAATCAGCTTATTTTTATCTAATTTCTATACTCCTTTTGGTAGTTCATTGGAAGAGAGCGCATCGGGTAATACTTATGATACTTGTGTAGAAATTATGCAGACTTTAGGTTTTGAATCTGACGCTTCAAAAACATTAGTATCTACTGTATTTCAATGTGCTTTAAATTATAGTTCACCTTTGGTTTATAGTGGTGATGATGTGTCTGATACATTAAAATTAGACGGAAAAGACCCTTCTGTAAATGCTACTGATACTACATATTTGGCAGCGGTAACAGGTAAGTCTGGTCCTTATACAAATGGTGGTGGAGATGAGTTCTATCCATTAACAATATGGTCTTTTTGGTGTATTTTAAATGACTATAATGAAAATTATGAGGACGGAGATTGTACTGAGATAGATTTTTATAGAATAAAAGATGGTGTAGTAGATGATTCTATGCCTGTATTTCGTATAAATCACTCTTTTGCAGTAATGTTTGGAGATTTAGTAGCAAAAGCTAGTAATTATACCAAAGGTAGATTATGTAATGCTATGTGGAATACTTCAACAGAGCCTACAGAATTTACTCAATCCTATGCGTTTAAATTAACTCCTTTCGGAGAAGCTATGTATGTCGATTGGTGTGGTAATGTTTTTGCTGATATGGGAGACGCTAGGGTTATTATTGTACCTGCCGTATTAAATACTGCTGCTTTTGTACAGATAAAGGACGCAGAGGATAAGACGGATTATGATTATGTAACATTCATGGGTAGTACTTTTGGTTTTAATATTATAAATCATACTGATGGCGAAGACTTGGATTTTGGATATAATAGTAAAGCTGTAAAGTCTTTCTATAAAACATTGAGAGGTTCAACAACCGCTGCAAGTTGGGATACTGCGAATTGGAAGTGGGGTAAAGGTTGGGCTAGTGATTACAGAACCTTAGTTACAGAGAATGGTGTTCATGCTGGAACAGGTGATGGTTGGGATGCTAAAGTTTATATTACTATCAAAGATGAAGATGCAGTTACACTAGATTCTATGAACGAAGATAACGTTTGGTGGGATATATTAAGTTATAATAGTTTAGGTGCGGATTCGGTTATAGAACGGGTAGATTTAAGTGCGCCTGACGCTACGTCATCTGAGAACTTTTCAATGTATAGAGGTAAATTATTCAACGGTGACTCTACTTTCACTAATCTCTCAGATACATATGATTCTTTAATAAAGCCTAATAATACGGATACTGAGAATCAAATGTTAGCTTGGTTGTTCTTGACTTATGTATATATGTATGCACAAGGTATAGATTTTCAATTAGTAGCAGGAGATGATGACTTTAATATAGCGTATGTAGGCTATGCTTTTGGTGACGCAAACGGAGAAGTAACTTTTGCAACAACAGCGGTAACTCAAGAACAAATTCAGAGTTTGTTATATCTCTTATTACATCCTTCAAAAGGTGTTGAATACTTTACAACATGGGTAAAGAATAAAATAGCAGGCTTGTTTATTGCATGGCATGAAGATATTGTAGGTAATACACATAGTAATGTTACAACAGGTATGACAAGATATGTAGGTTTTAGTGGTTATGTAACTATACCTACGCTTTCTGATTTAGACTTTTTGAATTGGATGGTAGCAAATTATGATTTGATTGTTATTTATCTAATTTTAATTATGCTTGCCATATTGCTATGTTATGTATTAGTAGGACAATTAGAATTAAAAAGGGCGTTTGCTGGTATTGTATTATTTGCTATATTAGCTTTCTTACCTACACGATTAATAAATGCAAGTATAAATGTAATAAATACATTTTGTGATACTATTTACAGTTCTAAATTTGATTACTGGGCTATTGTGCAGAACCAAGAGTATTTAGCTACATTGAGGTCGAATTTTGTTAATTTGACTTCAACCGATACTTCAAGCTTATTGTTACAAAAAGCTAATAAGTCAGAGGGTAGTGATGAAGATACTTTTACAAGTAATAGTGAATCCTTGGCTTTAGTAAAAGTAAAATGGCCTAGTCCAAAGAGAACAAATGATATTTATAGATTGCAGAATGAATTGGCATCAATGAATGCAAATGCTGGAAATGTTTTTTCTAGTACTTTGATAAGTATTGCTACAAATATTGTTAATACTGCGGAGAATGGCAATAAAGAAGAGTATGTAGATGGTGCAAATTATTTATATCGTGATTATATGGATATTTATAATAGTGCAACTATTACATATAATGTTTTAAATAATGTACACAATAGTAAAGGATTTTCATTTGGAAATAACGCTTTTGGTAATGATAGTATTAGTATTGGTAGCCAAATAGTAACATCCAATGAAAGTGATTTTACTTATCCTATACCATCTTCTATACAAAATAGCGATTTAGCTCCAGATTATTTAAAAACTAGTGAGTATAACGCTATGTATGATAGTGGATTAGCTTTACAACCTGTATTTAAAGCGAATGAGGATTATAGTGGTGCTTGGACAGGATTAAAAGATACTTCATCATTATTTGCATTAACTAAAGGCTTTTTATATAGTGCTGTACCTGCAAATAATAATAATTATTATGGCTATGACTCATTAGCAACATCTATTTTGGTAAAACAGAGCGGAAAGTTAGTAAAACCTGCTATCGAAAGTTATGTTAAATTGACAGATACCGCTTTAAATGGATTATCTTTGAGTTATGGTGATTTAAGTACTGCAGGTAATGTAGATAAATATATGTATGGTATAGACACCAAGTATTTTAACTACAGTACAGATGAAATTTTGATAGGAAATTTCAAAGAGGGTAAAGCACTTACAGATAAAGATAGTAATGATATACGTAATGATACAAAGTTAGGCTATATGTATTATGGTTTGTATTCTGAGTCTCCTTATTATTTCTTTACATATAATATCAGAGACCAATTACATACTATACCATCTTATAGCTATGATTATCATACATTTGATGATACTCAGTTGAAAAGTAGCCAAGGTAATGTAAAGGATATGTTCTTGCGCAAAGGCCATTTTAGTTATTTCTATAATATGAATGAAGAGGCTGGAGACGGCTATGGTTATATGCGTGATTTCATGAATTTACATGACTTTTTCTATTACATTATGCCAACATTAAGACAAGGTAATAAATCAGTACGTTTGTTTGATGACCTTTATAATATTGAGTTGTATGAGGATTGTACTTTCCGTATAGATAGTTCTAATGTAATGTTTTATAACGGTAAAGATTATGCGGAGAAGTACCTGATTTTCTCAGATGCATCAGGTATTACACAAGAAGATTTATACAAACTTTGGCATAACATGAATGTATACTCAATGTGGACTATGTATACAACATGGTTAGATTTGATGTATGATTGCGATTATGCTAAACCTTGTAATATTAGGGTAGCTGGTGAGAATTTCTATGTAGAAAATCCTTTAGACCCTACAAGTTACTTTGAATTAGATGATAGTGGTAATCTCGCAAAGGGTCGTTACATGGTATTTAGTCAGAGTGAGCAACATTATTATGGTTTGAAAGACTCTGATTTAACACCAGTAGAGCGTAAGATTATTGAGGTAGAGAGTAACGTATATCAGAAATCATTACAGTTGATGAACTACTATACAATGTCAGATGAGGTTTTGATACAGGCTTACTCAATGATACAAACATTTGAGTTTAATAAAGCATTTAGTCAAAAGAACGTAGTAAGTTCTGCAATAGCCTTATATCCACAAGGATTTGAGTTGAAAGCATTTTCTTATGACGCTTATTTAAGACTTATAATGGCAGGTAGTTCAAATAAGATAACCTTACAGAATGTAGATGACTCAGGTAATAGTGAGAGTATTTACAGTAAGATAATGTCAGGTACAAGTATTTTCTACGGTGTATTCTTGCTAATAAATGATGTACTTTGTGTATACATCATACCATTACTACGTTTTATCTTTGTACTCATATTATTCTTTATGAGTGTAGCTATGATAGTATTTGGTGCAATTAAGCTATATGATGATACGGGTATGACTATGTTAGCAATAGTTTGGCAGAGTTTAGTTAAGCCTTTATTGCAATTTACAGGTATAACCGTAGGATTAGCCCTTATAGTTTCCTTGTTGATGTATGGTGGTCCTAATGGAGTTACAGCTACAACACAGACAATATCGTTAGGTGACCCTACAATGACATTGATTTGCTTAATAGTTTTGAACTGTGCAACTATATTGTTGTATTTCAAATTATTCATGCACACATTCAAAGATTTAGTGAAGTACATGAAAGCTATTGGAGCAAGTGTAACTGGTGCAGTACGTGGAGCAATCGGAAATATTACTAAGATGGCATTTGGTTTAGGCGTTGCAGGTCAACTTAAACGTTTGATGGATGCACAGAATAGTAGTGTTGTAAGTGATGGTGCTATGTCGGCTGCAGCAAGAGGTATGAGAAATACAGGTCAGCTTGCGGCAGGTGTTGCAGACCAAGTTGGAGATGCTATCGGTGGTGCAGGTTCAGGATTAGCAAGTGCAGGCGGTGCTTTAGGTGGTGCTTTAGGAGGACTTGCAGGTGAAGGACCTAGCGGAAATTCACTTAACACAGGTAATAGCCAAGTAGATGATACTTATAACAATATGAGTGATGCGGGTAAGAATAACGTATCAGACAAAGACAAGAACAAGATGACCGAGGGTATTACTAATTCTCGTCAGAATGTTAAAGATAAGTATGCTGATTTACAAGGTGCAAAGAGCAAGTATGACGATTATCAGAAAGCTAAAGCTGATAAACACGCTAATACACATACAGGTAAGTATGAAAATGCTAGAGAAGCACTTGGAAAAGAGGGTGCTAACTTCAAGGAAGCTGCAACTGCCTTTAAGAATAGCAAAGGAGCTGCCAAGGGTACAGCATTTGCAAATATGGTTAGTAGCGGTGCAAAACAAGTTGGTAATGGCTTAACCGCAGCTAAAGAAGGTGCTATGTCAGCACCAGCACGATTTGTCAAAGCAAAGGTTGGTAAGCATTTTGGTGGCGGCTTTATGGACGGTGTTGTTCATGCAAAAGAAAATAATTTGAAGAATGATGTTAATAAAGCACAAGGAGCATATGACGCAGCTCGTAAGCAACATAATCGTGTTGTAAATAATGCAAGTAATAGATTAAATGGATTAGAGAGACAAGCAAATTATAGCGGTGACTCAACAGATAAGTCTATTGCAAGGCATAATGCAAAACGAGGTACTTCCGTACAGAGACGTCAGGCTAATGTAGTAAACTTCTCAGCAGCACGAAATAAAAAAGGTACTCAAGCAAGTAGAGCCTAATTGATTTACTACTGCATAGTGGGTTAATACTCACTATGCAGTTATTAAAGGAGTTTTAGTTATGGTTGATATGACACCACAAGTAGGAGATTATTCTATACAAATACCTATAACCTTTGATTATAAAGGTGGTAGAGGTGAGAATAGTAAGAAAAACAATATTATTCTTGGAGTAGTATTTGGCGTATTGTTTATTGCAACAATCGTAGTATTTTTGTTAATAAATGGTTTGGAATGGTGGCAAAAGATACTTTATATTTTAGCAGCCTCCTATATTTGGTTAGTTATTGCTAGATTTGTAGGGTTTAATGAAATTTATTATAGTGATATTTATGAAACATTATTAGAGCGAGATTTTACGCTTTATACCGAGGATATGTGGCAAATATTTAATATAGATGTGACTTATCCTTATGTTTGTTATTTTAAAAACGGAATGAAGGGTATTTTTGTAAATATGGTAAGAGATGCGATTACTGGAAAGCCAGAATCTGCAGTTTTCGACCATTATAATGCTATAGCTAATGCTTATAATATGGCACATTCACTTAATATGAATATTGTTCATGTAGATTATATGGACACAGTAGGTAATGATACAAGATTACAGACAATGAAACAAGAGGCTAATTCAATAGCCAACCCTAAGATGAAAGATATTATACAGAGCATTTATATTAACTTAGAGAACGAAATGGGTAATAATTATGCGTCTCATGATATTTATTTGTATCTGACAAGAGATGATAAGTCCTCATTTTTATATAATGTGCAACGTGTTTCAAATGTTATGTGTGGTGGTAACTTTATATCTTATACAATTATGGATAGAGATGATATAAATACAATGGTTAAGGGTGTATTTAATATTCATGATTTTAGTATTTTAAAGGCTTGCCATAGATTGATAGAGGGAGAACTATTACCGGGTATTCGTCCAATTTCAGTTATACATGGAGATGGAACAGTAGAAACTATCAATAAGACTACGGCTGAAGAAGAAAGAGACCGTGAGATGGAGTTGCGTAGATTACAAGACGAGCAAAATGAGAAATTGGAGCGTAGACATAAGGCTAGAAAAGAAGCAAGAGAAGCAAAAAAGAACAAAAAGATGGGTAAAAATGAACCTACTACGCAAGATAATAATATAGATAGTTTAGATTTGTTTTAATCTTGTTTAGTTATATATAAAAATTATTTATATAGATTTATAAAATATAGTTAGTTTAAGTAATATGGATAAATTAAGTTAGATAGAAAAATTTCTATGCAAATATTATTTAAATTACTTGACTGTTGAAATAGAACTTATTTAAAGGAGATACAAAATGAGATTAGCATTGATTTACGGTCCAAAATCACAAAATATGGCAGATATTATTAAGACTATTAAAGACAATATTGATATAGATTGTTTTAATGATATACCTGAGTTTATAGATATGTCATTAAAGCGTAATATTGTGTATGATAGACTTTTGATGCCCTCGACTTTTGCTAATGAGTCTACTTTAGCAGATTTGGAACAGTTTTGGCGTTCTTATATGTATAACACAAGCATTATTATGTTGTGTAAGGCAGGAGAGGACGAGGAAAAGGGTAAGTATTTCCAAAAACATTTTGTATCTACTAATGTATGTGCTATGTTTGTGGATAACAAACAGAAAAATTCTACTATTTTGGCTGATGCTATAAGTAAGCCTATGACTTATATTAATGAACAGTATGGTTTAAATACTGAAATGAATATTGAAGATGATGAGGGTGAGGTTGTATTTATGAACAATCAAACACCCACACCAGAAGAAACACAAGCTACACAACAAAACACACAAGAGGTTGTTCAGAATACACCAATGGAGAACCCGGCTAATCAAGCACAAGAGGTTAATCAGGTTCAAAATCAGCCTATACAACCTATACAACCACCAAAGAAAGAGAAAAAATCTTTATTTGGACGTAAGAAAAAGAATGTTGTGACACCTAATCAACCGAATGTAGCACAAGGTCAGTTAGGTGTAAATCCTATGCAAGCTAATCAGCAAATGCAAGGTAATGTACCACAAATGCAGAATAATATGGTACAAACACAAAACACACAGGGTCAAATGCAGGGTAATGTACCACAAATGCAACCGAATATGAGCGCACCTGTACAACCTATGCCACAGATGCCTATGTTTGAGTTAAAAACACCTGATATGTCTACATGGCCTACACCTGATAGTGTAATGCCACAATTTGCGCCACCAAAGATGGCTAATCAGCAGATGACTAATCAGCAGATGACTAATCAGCAGATGGCTAATCAGCAGATGGCTAATTCACAGATGGTTAATCCGCAGATGACTAATCCACAGATGGCTAATACACAGAAGGCTAATTCACAGATGAGTAATCCACAGATGAATATGCCTTATATGCAACAAAATCCTGTAACTAATGATTTTAATATGCAAGGTTTTCAGCCACAAAATCAAGTAGATGCAAGGGTACAGACTAAAACACCAGAATTTGTGCAAGAAGAGCAGAATCAGACTTTCAATGAGCAACCTATACAGGTAGAGCCTACTGTACAAGAAGAGTCTACTTTAGCGGAAACTAATGTAATACAGGAAGAAACACCACAGACACAAGAGGTACAAGAGCCTACTACATCAGAGCCTACTAATGTGAAGGACGTATCAGATGAAACAATAAATTTTGCAGAATCCTTCTCAGATGATGACTTTGGAAATATTGCTTTTGGTAATATGGCAATTAATAAACCAAATGAGCCTAAGACAGATGTAGATGAGGTTAGTGAAGACTTAGGTGCTATGAATTTGGGTGTTGCAGAGCAGGCTTATAGAGACCAAAATGAAGCACCAAAGATTATTACAAAAGAAGTCGTTAGAGAGATTGTACGTGATTCAGGTGGTAGTATTGTTAATAGTATTTTGAGTGGTAAAAACCCTCATGTATTGATAGTAACAGGAGATAGAGGAACGGGTATTACATCTACTTGTTTGAGTATTGCGTCATTCTTCTGTAAAAAGACTTCTGTATTGTATTTTGATTGTGATACTATAACTCATGGCGTATTAAGTTATATAAATTACGAGGAATTTAGGAATTTTGAGCCTACTAAGATGAGTGGCACAAAGATATGTAAGTCAAGCAAGGTATTTTCTAATTGTGTATGTAAGTTTGATGATAACTTTGACATTCTTAGTTCTGATTATAGTGTTGATGTTGCTAAAGAAGAACTTACTTGTACTGCAAGCGTAGTAGCTGAGAAAGTGGTTGATTATGGCTTGGTTATAGTTGATTGCCCTGCTGAGAATTTGGAATGTATTTCAGATTTGTTGATTTCAGGTAACACTATTGTTTGTGTGGATAGCTCAAAGCGTGGCTTTATGAATATGCTTTGTGCTTTGGAGAACTCACCACTTGCATTAAGATACAAGAAACTCATGGTAAATAAGGGCATTATGTTCTTGACAAAGTATAACAAGAACATTGATATTAAACGTATTGTTGATTATGTTGATTCAATTTATGACCCAGAGGGCGTAAATTGGTTGTCAATGCATAATTTGCCATTTACGGGTAAGGTTGATACAAAGATTTTAGATAGAGTATTCACGAAGTAATAAGTAATTAGAGGAGGTACTTATAGATGGCTGGTGCAAATCTAAAGGTTATAATTTCAGATACATTACCTGATAATTTTTCTAATTTCATAGTATTAGATGATTTTCAGTGGGTAGAGGAAAATATGAAAGATATATCTACACTTATCTTTCATTCATCTAAATCGCCTGATTTTACAGTTGGTGTGCATATTTCAAAGTTAAGTCAGTTGGGTATTACCAAGCAATATCTGTATATAAATAATAACCCACAGACAACTATTAAGATGGTTATATCAGGAGCAGGCGGTCATATTATTACAGATGAGTTTTATTTAGAAGATGAGGAAGAACTACTTGAACTTTTAAATACTTGTGATGATACAGAAGAAACAACAGATACTTCTTTGGCAGTAGCAAGTGTAAATGTAGTAAAAGAGTTTATTCAATCCTTTGTAAGGGGCGAAGAAAAGATTAAGACTCCTGCTTATTTGGAGATGGTAAATGATGCCATTAATCAGTTAAGTACTATCACTACTCAGCAGGAGTTACAGATTACAACAATGGGTAATAGTGCCATTGATATTTTTAAAAAGGCATCTGACCTTATTAAAAATATGGAGGCTAATCGCCAAAAAATTGAGAACCAATTGAAATTATTGGAGAGTAGTAAAGAAGATAGTAAACCTACTAATGCTTTTAATAGTAATGTGTTGATTTATCCACAAGTACACTATATGGAAGCAAAACCTTTATTACTTGTTAGAGAATATAGCCCATGCAGATTTTTAACAAGTTTTATTCTTGGTTATACACATCATGTTCATTTTATTAAAAATAAGAGGGTAAAACTTATTGTAGTGCATCAAAAGGGTGCAGGTGTATTAGAGAAATATCAAGACTTTACTTGTATCAATGAGACTTCTGCAAGTTATCAGAATTTGTATACAAGTGAACTTATTGCTACTAACACACCTACAAAAGATATAATGCGTACTTTATTTAAGCAACCAGTAGATGCCTTTATTGTTGTAGATAGACTTTATGGTAATACCAATATTGTTGATGGTCATATCAATCTTGTAAATGCGGTTGGTGGTTTAAGTGATTTAGAGAGATATAACATTAAAGCCGAAGATACATTGATTTCAATGAGAAAGAGTCCAGAGGTTAATCCTTTTGCTACTTTAATAGGATTTAAGGATTATCCTAATGATAGAGATTCAAGAATGGCTATGTATCAGCAATCTTATGAGAAGATATATAATCGCTTAGATGAATTGATGGGTATAGCAGATAATAGAGGTTAATTAACATGGGTTTTATTAACGAAATTGGTAAAAAGCATAAGAAACGTACAATAAACTTTATCAAATTGTGGGATGAGATAGGTGCAGCTTATGTAAAACGAAATGATAGTGATTTCGGTGAGTTGCGCCCTTATGCCAATATGTACGTGGATATGGCTGGTTTGTATAGTAAAGAAGATTATGTATCTTATATTTATACTATTGACGGTTATCCTAGAGAATTAGAAAACTCATATATAACCTCAATAAGAAGGCATTGTGGAGGAAATACACGAGTTTCTTTTATAACTCCATTAGAAAAGCATCAAATCGAGTGGAATTCTGCAAAGATGAAAGCTAGATTACGTACATGGAAAATATTAGAAACTGATACATCAAATATTGATGAGTATAATCTACACAATAACCTTTCACAGTTAGATAGTCAGGATTGGCGTAAAGACTCTTTGGTATATTTAAGTACTGCTGAAATTAGAAGACAACGAAAGATGTTTAAATGTCGTACTTTGATGATAATTTCAGGTGTACGTGGAGATGAGTTTAATAAAGCGGTAGCAAAAATAGTGGGAATGTGTGATTTGATGCACATTAAAATCTCACGTATAACAGGAGATATACCAGAGTATTTAAAGGTATTTAGTCCATTTTCAAATACATTTAATACAAATGTATTAGATAAATGTGGATGTGTAGTACTTACAGATGAATTAATTGCTAGATTTAGTACCTATTCACAAGGTATTATCGGTAAAAGTGGAATATATTGGGGTACAGATATTTATTCAAGATTTCCTTGTTTGAAACCTGTTAAAAAGACTACTGAGGACGCTGAGAACTGGTTAATTACTGCAGAAACAGGTGGTGGTAAGTCTTATTTCTGTAAAGGTGTGTTATTACAATTACTTGCGCAGAACCAATATAACGGTACAATCATGGATATAGAGGGATTTGAGTATTTACCTTTAGCTGCTACTTTAGGAGAGTATGATAGTGCAGTAGTATTGAATATGGGTGAAGGTTCAGGTAAATACTATGACCCTGTTGAGATTATGTTGACAGGAGACCCTGATTTAGATAAGGATATGTATAGTTTGAGTACTTCTTTTACATTATCTTTGTTTAAATGTTTGTTAGGTGTAGATACTAAGCAAGATGAATGGGCTGAAATTGTTATTACAGACGCAGTTGCTATGACGTATGCAAAACGTAATATTGACGCAGCAGACCCTTCAACATGGTCTAGGTCAAAGGGTTTGACTTTGTTTGATGTTTATGAACAGTTGAAATTATTAAAAACTGCTGGTGGAGATAAGAATAGAGCAATAAATTCTATGTATTCTCATTCATTATATGAGGAAAAAATGGGTGTAGGTAATCGTTTGACGAAGAATGACGTAAGCCGATTGGTTACATCAAATGAGGGTTATCAAGAGTCTATTGACTTATGTGTGGCTAAAATTAGTAGATATTTTGAAGATAATGGTGTTAAATCTAGTCTATTTAGAGATAGAATTACTATTGAAGAGGTTAGAGACGCTAAACTTGTTGTATGTTCATTTGGTATGGCAGGTAAAGCACAGAATACAGTAGACCCTATACAGATGGCATTGATGCAGTTATACGCAGCTAATATTTCTCATTTAAGGTCTTTATTTGGTAAGCATAAAGGGCAATTTAATTTTAAACTTTGGGAAGAGTTTCAGCGTTGGGGTGGTTTCCCAGATGCAGATAAGACTATCAATGTTGCTTTAACTGGTGGTCGTAAGTTAGGTGATATAAATATTATTGTTACAAATAAGGTTAGTGAGATGCTTAGAGATGATAAGTTTGGTATTTTTGGAAACCTTACATCTATTGCTGTTGGTGCTATTATGGATGCCACAGTTAGAGAAGACTTATGTACTCGTTTGTCTATACCGCATATGTTACAAGAATTAGATACTATAGCAGCAAATAATAAAGATTTGGATGCTTATATAGATGGTGAAACTGTACATGCTAACCCATATAAAAAAGCCTTTTTGATTGGCTTAGATAATACAGTATATACTATTTCAAAGATGTCTATACCTAAAGAATTATCAGATAGTGATGTCTTTAGAACAGGTGTAGCAAAGAAATAAAGGAGTATTGAGATGGCTAAAACAGTTAGTTCATTAAAAACTAAAGAGCAAACACATATAAAAATTTTCAATTTTTATATAAGTAAAAAGACTTTACTTATTGTGGGAATAGCAATTGTCGTTTTGTTTGTGATTATTAAGTATAATAGTTATAAAAAACAGCAAGAGTTGGAACAACGTATGTTAGCACAGACAGCACAAGGGGTTGTAGATGTAGTGCAAGAGGATACTGTATTGTCCTTAGAGGAACAGATACAACAACAGTTACGTAGTATATATGGTATTCCACCAGAAGGTTTTCAATGGGATTATCAAGGTAATCTTGTACCGTTATCTACGTTAGAAGATATGACCGCAGAGGATATAGTATATACCTATTTGCAATCTGTACATACAATGAATTTTGCAGAGGCACAAAGGGTAGCATCTAAGAGTACTATAATTGAAACGTTTGAAGATTATTACTCAGATATTAGTAATGCCTTGGTTAATGAGAAGGATATGTTTAATCGTTCTATATTCAGAATGGCTCTTGACTCAATGGAAATAGAGGGTATTACTAATACAGTAGTACAAGCAGATGGTACTTATGTATTTACGGTTGATATTTCTTGCTTAGACCTTACAAACAAAGATTTTTGGCGTAAGGACGAAAACGAGATATATCAAACAATGTATGTGTATGATAAGACCGAGACAGATACTACTAAGAAAATGCAATATGTATATGATTATATAACAGATGCATACTCAAAGCAGTTGTGTGGTTTTCATACAGTAGCAGTAGACATAGTAGTAGGAAAAGCTAATAGTGGTGGATGGCTTGTAACAGATGATTCTACATTACGTAAGGCATTATTGTATGAGGATGGCGTAGATGTAGCCTCCTATATCAATTTACAGTACAATCAATGGCTTATTTCAGATATGACTACCGTAACAGATGACGATAGTGATGATGTAGGTTTTGGTAGAGCGCAATCTACGTATGATGAAGAATCAGCAACAGAGTACAGAAAGGGTTATTCACAAGAATCTGAGGACGCTAAAACACAGAAGTTGCAAGAAGATTTAGAGTATTATATGCAACATGGAGAGTTGCCACCGAAGGGTTATAGCGCAGAACAAGAATCAGAAGAAACTACTGAGGAAACTACTGAGGAAGCTACTACAGAAACCTCAGTTGACCCTGAGTCTTATAATGGTGGTGCAACAGAGGAAGAACGAAATAGTGCTGCACAAGAGCAAGAAAGTCGTGAGACTGTAGAGAATAGCCAATCAGAAGCACAAGAAAATGGTTATAGCAGACATTGAGGTAAGATATGGATATTTTAATATTGATTTTATGTAGTTTGTTTATAGTCTATTGTGCAAAAAATAAAACAATAGACGGAAATACTAGAACTGTTAGTATCTTAGTTGCAGCTATATTAGCATTATTATTTGTAATTTTATAATGTAAAGGATTAGTGTATGCTTTCTTTATTTTTAGCCTTGATAGCTACTCTAATTACTATACCTGTTGGCGCATTAAAAATGGGCTACGAATTAAAAAAGCATAAGGAAAAGAAAGACAAAGGTATAGAAGAGAGCAACCCTTTAAAACCGGGTGGAATTTTAAAAAAATTATATGATAAGCGTAAGAGTGATAAGGAATATAAGAAAAGTCTATCGGGCAAAGAGAAGGTTAAAGACGCTCTTATAGACGTTAGTATTAAGATTTTACAAGCTCTTGTAACGTTTTTACGCTCTTTGAGTATGCTTTTATCTGCCTGTGGCGTGTTTAGTATTTTTTTCTTTGGTTTGATATTTATTGTTATAGTTGCTGCTATGGCAGGTATTATAGCAACTTATGACGAAGGCTTTTCGACTAATCCTGATAGCACAGAGCAAGTACAAGAGCAAAAAAATAAGAACCGTGATAGAACTAGTGATAGTTTAGCAGGTTCAGATTTTGCAACAAATCAAACGCAATTCTTTGGTGATAATAGTAGTTGGCAGAATTGTTGTTTAACTGTTTGGAATTGGTATTATGGAAATATAAAAACGTATTGTACTAAATATCCCGGAGAAGAAGGCTACGGAAAGGTTAAGTGGGGTAGAGGATATTATACATGTGAACTGTTTCCGGGTACGCAAGGTGCTGGAGATGATTGTTCATCTTATGTTAGTAATTGCTTAGTATATGCAGGCTTTTTAGGAAAAAATGAAGTAAATAAGTTTAGTAGTCAAGACTTTACAGAGATGCATAAAGTACAACTTGAGGATGGCACAGAAACTTGGGAGTTTAGAGAAAACTCTACCTTGCGTAAGTATTTTAATTGTTATACTTATGAAGATTATCAAAATGGTACATATATACCAAGAGCAGGGGATATAAAGGCAAAAAAAGGTCACGTAGAAATTATTGCAGAAACTAGTCCTACCGCAGCTTGGTCTTGGGGTAAGGTTGCAGATGCAAGCCCTTGTCCTAGAGGGGATTTAAGTAATTATTTAGCAGGCGGTGAATATGTCAAATATTGGTCATTGAAAGACAATGTATTACCTGAGAGTTATTTAGAGGGTAAGCAAGATGTACCGCAAGGAACGGAATAATCAATTATTTACATTAAGTCTTAAATGGAGTATATTATAAAGAAGTGAGGTACGCTATGAAAGTAAGAAATTTGATTTTTTGTAGTACACTTATCCTTAGTATTTTAGCCTTGAATTTAGGTGCGGTGAAAGCTATGCCAAGTTTAGATTTAGTAAAGACATATGAGGGTAACGTTGTAGACTATGTTAAAACAAATGAATGGGGTACATTGAATTCTACTGATGATGACGAAGTAGTGGTAGATGAAAATGGAGATTTTATGGAGACTTCTGTTTCTACAGGTGTTTCAAGTAAAGCTGAACCTAAAGGAGAAAAGGATAGTTCTTCATTCAAATATTATAGTAATGGTAACACTATTAAACAAGTTTATAACGGACAGGGTAAAATATGTATTGTTACTTGGTCAAATGGAGATATTACAGATATAACTTTATATAGCAAGCAATAAGAGGTTGAAATATGAAAAATAATAATCTGAAATATATAATTTTAGGTGTTTTTGCAGTTTTGTTGGTGATTAGTCTTACATTTACGATAGTTAAAAAGGTTCATAAGAATAAAAATGTCTTAAAAGATACAAATGTAACTGTTACGATAGATATGAGCGAAGAACCAAAAATAACTGAAGAAACACAAGCTGACATAGATATTGCAAGACAAGCGGAAGAGGACGCAGGCTTTTCTATTGCTTCTTCTAAATACAATCCTGATGAAACGACAACATCTAGTACAACAGAAGAGGTTACAGAGGGTGATGCAAGCACAGAGGCAGAGTCTACAGAACCAAATGAAGTGCTAACATTTTCTTATAACGAAATTACAGCTAATAACTACGTTAATTTTATAGAGCAGTTATGTTGTGTAACAAGTGAAACCATAGATGTAGATACCTTACCTGTATCTGATGATATTAAGGCACAGATAAAGGATAAAGGTTGTTTAAATCAAAATGCAGTAACTTATAGCTTTATCACAACAGATAATGGTTTTAATGACGAGGATAATAGCTTTTATGTGATTATTCATATACCAAATGATACAAAAGATTACGTAATGGTTGAGGGTACTATTGTAGATAATGTATTAGATACTGTTAATTTAACTGTAATGGAGTAATCATATGGGTGTTGGTAATTTAAATAATAATATTGATATAGAGAGAGCTAGATACGAGAGAGAAAATAGGATGAATCAACCTGATTTTGCTCCCGGTCAAGATTTAAAACCTATTTCTACAGATGGAATGTTTGGTGGTAATAGCTTTTTTGATAGTACACCACAGGAAGTAAATCCTAATCCATTTGGAGACCCTTTTGGACAACCTTCAATGGGAGGTGACCCTTTTGGGTCTAATTCCTTTGGTGGTGGTATGTCAGACCCTTTTGGACAACCTTCAATGGGTGGTTTAGGTGGCGGTTTTAATACAGGTGGTACATTTGGACCATCATTAAACGGTATGCCACAAGGTCTACAAACACAGCAACAAACTGGCTTGACTTATGAAAAAGCTGAACAAATGGCTAAGACAACAGTAACAGGATTCAAGGCTTTAGGTACTAGTTTAACAAAGGTAACACCTTTGTTTTGGTATAATTATTGTGGTACTGTTGCAATAGTTGGTGCAGTATTCGCAGGTTTAGGCTTACTGATGGGTATTCTTAAATTATCTGCATCTTTTACTTTTATTGTTGCAGGTGCTTTGATGGGTTTAGGCGGTTTAGGTGCATCTTTAATATGCAAAGATAAAACTTTACAGTTTAAGACCGAGTATAAAGAAGTTGATGAACCTACTGTAATGCCTACTACGCCAGAACCTGCATTTGCTAATGATTTTAATTTTAATTCTGAATCTAATGACTTTGATTTTCCAGATAGTTCTGAGGATAATTATTTTCCAGAAGATGAGCCAGAGTCAGATGAAGATGATATTGATATTGATTTGACGAGCATAGATGTACCAACAGAAGAGCCTAAGATGTCAACCGAAGAGGCATTAAATTCTATACAAGAAGTACCACAAGGTATGTATACTCGTAAGTATTTGTATGACGCTTTTGTAAAAATGTTGCCTTCAATATGTCCTAAGTTTAGTATTTTGAAAGAGATTTCAGATGATGATAACGCATTTTATGAGATGGAATCAGCAGTACAGGAGGCAGCCGAAGTAACAGGATGCAAGGAAACTATTGAATTACAGAAGTTACAAGAGAATTATGCAACTATAATAGCTACTACATCAAGACCGCAAGGTATTAAACCAGAGGCTACTGCAGATGAATTAGCTAGTATTTATGCTCATAGGTCTACTGATATATCAGAGGCAGGTCGTTCAAGAGTATATGCTAAAGTAGAAACAGTTGGTAAAACTTGTATTTTCACAATCTTTACAGGTAAAACAGAGATGATTTCCCTTAAAGATATGTATAAACAGTGTGAAGATTATATTTTAGACGCAAAGAATTATTTACCTGTAGTTTTCGGTATAGACCCTATGGCAAAAGTTATTGTATATGACTTGAAAAAATTGGAGTCTATTATAGTAGCTGGTATGCCTAGAAGTGGTAAATCTTGGTTCGTACAGAACATGATTACACAGATGGCAGCCCTTACAAGTCCTTCAGAGTTACAGTTTTATATCTGTGACCCAAAAGGGGATATATCAGACTTTAAGTCATTCTGTTTACCTCATGTAAAGAAGTTTGCAACAACATTAGACGGTATTTTGGAAACATTACGCTACTTGGTAAATGTTGAAGCTCCTAGAAGAAAGAAAATGATTGGTGCTGGAGACGCTTTAACATCTTCACAGAATATTTGGGATTATAAAGACCGTTATCCAGATGTAGATTTACCTATAATTTACGTTGTTATAGACGAGGTTGTTACACTTGCAACTAAGTTTGAAAAGGAAGAAAACCTAGAATTTAGGGGTATGCTAAGAGAGTTGATTTCTCAATTACCTGCGTTAGGTATTCGTGCTATTATGATACCTCACGTTTTGAAGAATGATATTATTGAGAAAAAGACATCTGATTTGGTGCTTTGTCGTATTTCTGTAATGGGTGACCCTGAACATGTTGAAAGTGTTACAGGCGCAAAGCCTAAAGATTTCCCATTTAAGCTAACTAGACCGGGTGATATGGGTGTGCGTATGCCTCCTGTAAGTCAGAATATAATGTATCTAAGGGCACCAGTACTTAATGCAACTAATCCTGAAAACAGAGAGTTGTTTGATTATATGCGAAGGGTATGGTCTAAATTAGAACCAGATTCAGTAAAAGGGTCAGTAGCACAACAAGCGGAAAATGATAGTATGCTTAAAGAATGTATGGCTACTGAGCAAGATATAGATGATTTAGATATGTTTGGTACAGAGGAAGACCAATTAAGTCCTTTAACAGAGAACTTTTTGAAAGAAATGAAACGCTAAATTAAATATACGAGGTATATTATATGTTAGTTGATACCCCATTTGAAACTGTTTCTCAATTAGAGAACGTAGTTCAAAAGTATGTAAATAATAAAATTGAATATCGAAGTAAAGAGGTTTTAGTCAACGACTTTACTTTGGAGGACGTAAGATTAGAGTTAAGTTCTTCTGCAAGAAAACATACTTTTATTGTGGATAAAGCTGTTAAGCAACCTAATGAGAGTTTTGTGTCTGATATACATATTAAACCTTTGAATATGGATATATTAGACATAATCCCATTAGATTTAAGAGAACAATTTAAGTATGAACAGGGTATGACAGATGCAAGTCGTACCCAATTATTGCAAAAGAACTTAACTATTGTTACATTAATACAGAATATACAAAATCAACTTAAAGAAGAGGAAGTTGTTGAAGAAGATGATTCTTTAGTTGAGCCAACAGAGGTTGTAGCTAGTACGGAGACTGATGTTCAAGCTAATACTTTGGTTGATACATCTACACCTATTAGTACCGAAATCGAAGATTTTTCATTAGAAGATGAAGGGGAGCTAATAGAGGAACAGGCTACACAAGAGATTGATGACTTTTCTTTAGATTCTGATGAAGAATTAAGTAATCCTTTGGAGAATGTTAGTCAAATAGATGATTTTTCGTTGGATGATGAAGAGCCTGAAACTGATTTAGCAGATAAGGAACAGACCGAGGATATAGATGATTTTGTATTAGATGAAACAGAACCTACGATTGATGATTTTTCGTTAGAGGAAGAACCTACAGTTGATGATTTTTCATTAGATGAAGAGGAAGAACCTAAATTTGATGATTTTACTTTAGAGGACACAACAATTAGTGCGAACACTGAAGATTTTTCACTAGATGATGTGGAAGAACCTAGCAATAGTGTGATAACTCAAATAGATAATGAACCTACAACCCAACCGTTATCTGATTTGGAATTGTTTAAACAGGCTATAGGTAATGTTAAAGAGAGCGTTCCTAAAGTTACGAAAACAAGAACAAATGTAGATGATGAAGAGCCTATAATTGAAGATTTGGATAGTATTTCAGAAGATGAATTAGATACTGATGAATTAGATACTAATGAATCAGATATTACGGATGATTTGTCAGATACAGATGAGGACGAAAATGATATTGAAGATGAATCTGATGACTTTGATGATATTGATGACTTTGACCCTGAAATAGACTCTAGTTCAGATAGTATACCTAGTGCTGAAACAGATATTGAGAAAGAGGATTCCGAGGATTTAGACGATATTGATTGGGACGCAGATGATGAAGTTGATAAAACCGAGGATAATGTAGAGTTTACAGATACTACAAGTGTTAATATAACAAAAGTTGCTACACATATAGAAAGACCTACACAAGCGTCAGAATGGGGTAAATCTCTTGAGCAAAAAGCAAATAATTCAGTAGGTTCTCAAAGTGGAACACAAGATTTTAAGCAACAGTTTGATAAAGAAGAAGATGAGAGTGAAATAGTTCCACCAGAACAAGTTACTAAGACATTTGTAGAAAATATTAGCAGAGAGGAAAAACCAGTAGCAAGGGCTCCGTCACAAGCTATTGCAACACAAGATAAACAAGAGTTACCTCCTTTACGACTGTATTTAAAGAAACATGCGTATACTCCAATACAAACTTTGATAGAAATGGGTTATAGTGATATGGAAATCAAGGATGGAATAAAAAGGGGTAGATTTATAATAAAAAGAGGTACTTTAAGAGCATTATACTAAGGATATAAGGAGATAAATATGAAAGTTAAAAGAATTATCACAAGCGTACTAAGTGGTTGTTTAGTGTTAGGCTTGACTGCCTGTGGCTCAAGTACTGAGATAGCTGAGTTAAATACTATTGAGGCAGCCCATGTTGAAGCAGATGTAACAGAAGATTATAATTTATCCTATTCTGAGAAACAGGATATGATTTATTCACAAGTAGCTGATAGACAGTTGTTGGATTTAACTTCACTTACAAAGTGTTCTGATAATGAATTACAAGAAGTTATAAATTATATGGACGCTGTTGATGCACAGTTAGTTGGTACATCTTCTACTGCTATTGATGAAACAATTGACTCTTGTTTTACGGATTATTTGTTGTGTGCCTTTGAAGAAACACCTTATTATTGGCAACGTACACAAACAATAATCAGAGGTATAGACGCAGAATCAAGGTCGATTATAGTTGACGTAGACTATAAAACAATAGGGTTTGAGAAAACCGTACAAGCACCGTCAGCAATTCCATTAGGTTGTGCTGGTTATGAGATAAAGTTAAAGAACCGTTATGACCGTTGGATTGATATTTTGACTACAAAATATAATCAAGGTTCAGATAGTGGTTGGCAACAGAAATATGATGAGTTTGTAAAATATTACGGTAATTTTGAAGATATTTATGCTTCTCAAACAAATTTATCTTTAACAGAGCAGCTTTATGAGACAGGAAATCAAAAGACTTATGAGGGTATGAAGGATAGCGAAGCTGAACAGAGTACAGGTAAAATGACTGTTCGTTATGTATTAGTACCAAATTATAAGTTAGGTATTAACTTAGGTCTTACTTGTCAGCACATGTATATTTTAAGTTATGCTCTTGATAGAGATGCAACAAGTAATTTAGAGATATTTACTGATGAGGGTTATGCTACTGTTACAGATAGCGTATATAATCTCATATACAGTTATTTCCAATGTATTGATGAGAATAATTACACAGGCTTATGTTCTTTAGTAAATGACTTTGGTAAGATAGATAAGCATTATGAGGAATTGTTTGAGACTACTTATACAAAGCATGAAAACTTTACTGTTTCGTTATTTGATATTCAGGGTACACATATTACTTGTGGTATAGAGGTTGGTGTTAAGAAAAGAGCAAAGGGTTCTCAGATGACATATCCTTTATACAAAGATAGATATTTCTGTGAGTTGGAATTAGTAGAAGATAAGTTAAAGATAGCTAATATGGTATTGTTAAGTACTACATTAGAGGGTGAGCCTACTATTAAAACTGATGAAGCTGATGTTTTAGGTTTTGCTAATGCTATTGATTTGGATAACGAAGATAAGCAGGATATTGAGAAACTTATTTGTAATTTCAGTGCTTTACAGTTAGAGAAAGATACTTCATCTGATAACTTTAGTAAGGTTGTTGATATTAGTATTTCACAGAGTAATATGAAAAATCTTACTTCTGCTATGACTACATTAGGTGGTGTTAAGAAAGTAGTATGGATTTCAAATTATCAGCAGGGTACATCTAATTATGCAAGTGTAAAATGTACTGAGTTGTATCAGCAATCGGATAATAGTATTGTTGAGGCTAGTGCTATATATTCATTTATTTTAAAAGGTGATGTATGGTATGTTTACGATTATGATATTGTTTCTTCTGCAAGATTAGGAACTACTAACTTGAACACAGCAGGTTGCTTGTGCTTAATAAGTCCGGGTAAGATAGAACAGTATACTAGCCAAATTAAGGGTACTGAATCTAATACAGCTACAGATACTATTGTTTCTGATATAAGTGTTGTATATGCACATGAAGAGTACACACCTAAGTTAAAGAGTGGAACAGTAGAACAAGGTTTGGATACAGAACAGGCTTACGCTCTTTCTGATAGTGAGTATAAAGAAACTTTTGATAATTTCCTTACTGCTATTGAGTCTGAAAAGACAGCAGATGAGTGGATACTTGCTAAAGATACATTCTTAACTGATTATGAGGAATACTTGTCAGAGCATATGACACTTGATGAGAATGATGAATATGTCTTAGATGGTGAATATCTTGAATTGTATGACGTAACAAATTATCTTGATGATATGTATAAAGAGATAGTTGCTACTTACTACAATAGATTGAATAACCGTTATGAGGGTGATGAATTAGCTAACCAGATTGAAACACTCAAGACACGTTGGGCATCACAATCTAAGCAGATTTCAGACTCTTGTAAAGATAGTAATGAGTTGAAGGATGAGTACAATGAAATTCAAACATTCTTGAATACTGCAATTACAAGACTAGACAAATAAAGGGGGTTTTCTATGGAAGTAACTAAGGTTACAATATCTGAATATAACCCAAAACCAAAAGGTGTATGCGCAGAATGTTCAATAGTGTTGGATGATGAGTTGAGTATTCATAAAATCCAAATATTGCGAGGAAAACGAGGGTTATATATAAATTTCCCAAATACAGGTTTAGTTTATTTTGTAAATGGGAAAAAACGCTATAAAGATTTGGTAAGACCGATAAATAATGATTTGCGTATGAAAATTTCCGAAGCAATATTAAAGGCGTATGCTGAACAAGAGTAATTTTAAGAGTAGATTAAAGGGTAATCCTTTAATCTACTTTTATTTGCTTAAATTTATGTAGTGACATACTCGTGTTTTTGTGGTATGATATTTTGTGCATTAGTATATATAAATAAAGGTTTAGGTGAGAAAATGGCTAAAGCAAAAGAAGTTAAATTTTATAACAATCGTTATATGGGTAGTTTGGATGAAACCTCCTGTAACCAATTAGAGCGATTACTTGAATTAGATAGTCGAAATGAAGGTTTGAGAGATTTGCACCGTATTATAGTTAATTTACCAGATAATGTAGTATCTGAAATTATTGCAATTAAAGATAATGATATAAATGCTATATTACCTGATTATGATACACCTGTTGGTGCCTTGAAAGAGTACCAACAAATAGGCGTTGCTTTATTATATATTGCTAAAACAGCTATTTTAGGGGATTCTGTAGGTTTGGGAAAGACTGTAGAATCCGCTGGTCTGATTCAATTTCTAAAGGCAGAAAGGGCTAGTCAGCCTAATGCAAAACCATTTAGATTTTTAATGCTAACTGAAAAGAACTTGGTTAACCAAGTGCGTAGTGAGATGGTGAAGTTTACAGGAGATTACGTAGACCTTGTTTCTAGTGGAGAAGAAAAGGTGATGAAAAAATTTTTAGAGCGTCATCCTTTCCATGAGCCATTAAGTACAAGTATATGTGGTACACACGCTTTATTTACTACACCTACATTTTTGTCTTGGGTAGAACAATGTAGAACACAAGGGCATGGCTTTCCTTTTGATTTATTAGTAGTAGATGAAAGTTCGTGCTTGGGTAATACAAAGACACAGATAGTAGATGGTTTTAAAGCTATATCAAAGTATTTTTCACGTATAGTATTTTTAAATGCTACTCCTTTTGAAACTAAGTTGGATATTTTCTACACACAGTTGAATTTGTTAGACCCTACTATGTTGCCTACACAGACAGCATTTAAAAAAGAATATTGTCTGATGGATTATACAGGTATGTTCCCACGTCCAACAGGAAAGTACAAAAATACAGAGGATTTCAGACATAAAATAGGATATAGATATTTTGCACGTTCTCGTAAAGATAAGGGTGGAACAATGGAAGGTTGTAAGGGTAGAATTCTATTCTCACCATTATCTGCTGTGCAAAAAGAGTGGATGCAGAAAACACAGATGTATCGTATGGTATATGATTGTCCTACTGCATTAGACCCTAATATACCATTTAATGAGCAAACTGTTCCTAAATTACAGAGTTTAATGTATTTATTGGAGCATGAGTGCGCTGATTTTGATACTTTATTGTTCTTTGTCTATTATAAAGAGGCACAGGCTTTATTAAGTCAGTGGTTGACAAGTAAAGGTATTTCCAATAGAGTATTGAATGGTGATACGGAATCTGATGAAAGACAACAGATTATTAAAGATTTTAAGGAGCAATCCTATAGGGTATTGATTACAAATGTACAGAGAGGGTTGAACTTTAATAATTGTCCTTGTTGTATATTTTATAGTTATGACCCTAATCCCTCTAAGATGATACAGTTTGAGGGTCGTATCACAAGAGATTTTGATATAAAAGATAAGAGTATTTATTTGTTATGCTCTATGGGAAAAGAGTCTAAGAGATTGAATGATGTAATTAAAGAACGTACTAAGAGTACTATGGAAACCTCAAGTACGGACTTCTCTGTTATCCTTGACTTGTTATTAAACACAGGAGGTGAAAACTCATGAGTGAGGTAAATGAACCTATTTTAGAGAATGTTAACGCAGCGGTAAAAGTACCTGATGATTTGGTTTCTTTTGATGATTGTCCCAATAAATGTACTAAGGGTATGATATTTAATCCGTATACACATAGAAAGTCTGTTTGTCCTTATTGTGCGGAGAAAAGAAAAACATTATTAAGACAATCAGTTTCAAATAAGAGTGTTGAAAGTTCACTTTTAGATAAGTTAAATTTAAAACCTACTTTATTTGGTACATCCTTTGATTTTTCTAATGTTGTGCCAGATAGTGACCGTAAGAATATTAGCGATACTTCTTATATGCAGACAAGAGACGCAGCAGAAGGAATTATGAATAAGGCTAGTCTTGGGGAATTGAACGATTATTCTTTGTTCTTTTCATTTGGAGATAAAGCTAATATCATGAATTTCATTTATCCCTTACTACTAAGGTATTACTTGGCAGGCAGTACGATAGCACCGTTTTTACCAATTAAAGATGTTAGTAGGCTTCGTTATTATGCTTCGCTGTGTGATGATACAAGAATTAAAGATACTTCTTATGATGATTTAGTATCAAAGGAAGTATGTGTCTTATGGTTAGATGCTGGATGTAGTTTGAAAGATATAGATATAACAAAGGGCTTGATGGAAGAAAGGGCTTTAAATGGATATGCAACTATTATTGTTGCGTCATCTTTGGATATAAGTATGTTGAAACTACAGATTTCAGATTTACAAACTAATTGTTTGTATTTAGCTACTCCATTCTACGTTAAATACGTACAAAATCAGAATGTTGGAGATGCTATGCAGAAAGATAATAATTATACTGATAATAATACAAGTGGAACAGTAAAACATAAATTAGGAACAACTAATAAAGCCAATACTGATAAAGGTCCTATGAGTAATAATGATTTTGATACAATGTTAGGGTTCTAATAGATGTTACTCTTTTAACTTCAGTTATAGTAAATTTTTATTTAGTTGTAATTATTTTGTTGAGATTATTTTTTAATATTTTAAGAATAATTTATATTATAAAGATAGTCTTTGTTATACAAAGATTTTAGTTAAGATACATGAAAGGATAGGTAAAAAATGGCTGCAAAGTATGGTAATAGTAGTATCAATATGCTTGTAGGTGCAGAGCGTATTAGACGTAAGCCAGCATCAATGCTTGGTTCAGCAGGATTAGCAGGTGCTAGACACGGTTTCACCGAGATTTACGGTAATGCTTTGGACGAAAAATCAGCAGGTTTTGGTACAAAGTTAGATATTTGTTATCATTCAGATGGTTCTATCTCTGTAAGAGATTATGGACGTGGTGTACCGCTTGGATGGAATGATAATGAAGAAGTACAGAATTGGAATTGGCACGTTATTTATAACGAATTGTACGGTGGCGGTAAGTATGATAACGGACAGTGGTATTTAAGTTCCATTGACCGTAATAGTGAATGGATAATGAATGAAGCCCCTACTGAGGATAAGGCAGAGGGTAACACAGAGGTAAAAGCTGAGTCTAAAGAAGATGAGGTAGTTGTACCTACAATGTTATCAGCAAGAATCAATAGTTTGCGTACTGCTTTACTCAGAGAGTGTAACATTGATATTTTAGAGTTACCTAAGAATGATAAATGGCAGACTTTTGATGATATAGACATCATGAGAACTGCACAGGGTAACTTCATATTGCATGTTAATAATGCGTCTTGGGCTACTGCAACATGGGAGTTTTTAAATAAGCGACTTAACTATTTGGCATCAGTAGGACTTAATGGTTTGGGCGCAGCCTCCACGCAGTATACCTCTGAATTTTTCCAAGTAAAATCTTATAGAAATGGAAAAGTAACCTCTCGTAGCTTTAAGCAAGGTGTACCTCTTGTTAATGGCAAGAAATTTGATATGTTCAATGCTACAAAAGAACAGATAAAGGCTATTAAGGAAGAGGTAGAAAAGACCACAGAGGAAAACGGTACTTATGTAAGATGGAAACCTGATAAGACCGTATTTAGTGATGTTAATGTAGGAAGTTCTTGGTTGTATGAAACTTGTAAGGATATTGCAGATGTAGCAAATATTGAATTACATTTCATAGACGAGAACAAGGGTATTGATGAAGTAATTCCTGCAGGAAACATGACAACACTTACACAAAAGCATTGTGGTGAGGATAACATTAAGACTTATGAAGAGGGTGCAGAACCAGTTATTTTCAACACATCAAACTTTGTGCATGGTCTTATGAAAGTAGAGGGTGCTGAATTTACTTATGTTGCTCGTTGTGATATAAGTTTCTGTGCAGTAACTAACAAGGTTGCAAACACTTGTTATCATAACTCTGTAAGAATGTTATCAGGTGTTCAGTATGAAGCTATACAGGAAGCCCTTGGAGCCTTTTTCTCAGAGAAAGCAAAATCAAGAGGAATGAAACTCGAAAAGAGTGATTATGATGGAGTTCTTGCAGTATTTGTAAGCTCTTATTCAAATTATGCATCTTTCCGTAATCAGACAAAAGACGGAGTAGATGATACATTCATCTTGAGCATGATAAAGGATGCTTTGTATGAGAAGTTACAGACAGAGTATGGAAAGGGTAATGTTGTAATTCTTAATGTAATCGAGGATGTTCTTAAAGAAGCAGAAATTCGTATTGCTACTAAGGAATTCCAACAGTTAAAGCGTGAGGGTGAAAAGATTAAGAGAGAGAAAGCACCTGATAAGTTTGTATCTTGTAGGGCTTATGAGCAGAAGAGATATGACGAAGCTGAGTTGTGGATTACTGAAGGAGATTCAGCGTTAGGAGCTGTTAAGAGAGCAAGGTCAAGTGAGTTCCAAGCATTGTTCCCTATTAGGGGTAAATCTCTAAACGTTTTGAAAGCAAATATTCAGAGAATATTGCAGAATAAAGAGATTAGAGAAATATTCTCACTTATAGGTACAGGATTTGACCTTAATCTTAAAGATGAAAAAACCTTTAATATTAAGGATTTGAAGTTTGGTAAGATTATATTTGCAACGGATGCTGATGAAGACGGTTATCAGATTAGAGTATTGTTATTCCTTATTTTCTATAAGTTAGCACCAGAACTTATTAGACAAGGACACATCTATATTGCTGAGACACCTAGATTTAAGATGGAATTAGCAAACGGACAGGTTGTATATGCGTTAAATGACGAAGAAAGAGATAAAATTCTTGCTGAAAATCCTGTAATCACAATCAATAGATTTAAGGGATTGGGTGAAACTGACCCTGACGAGTTAGCGGTAACAACAGTATCTCCTAAGACAAGACACTTAATCAAATTGACTTGTGACTTTACAAATGAGTCAGAACGTAATATGATAGACGCATTGTTTGGTACAGATAAGTTTAGACGTAGAAAGACTTTGATTACAAAGTATTTGGGTATTGAAATTGATGATTTCATTACTGACGCTGCTTTAAAGATGGAGCAGGAACTTACAGAAGAAGATGAGGAAGAAGAGGAAAAGAACGCATGAGTGTTGTAGAAATGCGTAGAAATGGTGGTAATGTAGTCGAGAAGAAAAACATCTTAGACTACATTACACCTGATTTTACGGTATTACAGATAATTGAAATGTTGAGAGATGACAAGGAAGCAGTAAAGGTAGCAAAGTTGTGTGGGTTATCTGTTACTGAACTTGCTGACAAACTAAAAAATGATTATGGCTTTAATTTAAAAGGTGAACCATTGTTTCAAGAAGATTCAATGAACGCAAAGTTTTATACAGAGATTACACCTGAGTTAATGAAAACCATCAAGAATGACATCAAGAAGGGTTATGACTCAGATGTAATCGTAGAGATGTATCATTTGAATAAAAAAGAGGCTTTCGGTATCATACTTGATTTAAAGAGACAGATTTTAGAGGACTCAAAAAAATTACATCCACTAAATAATTTAAAGGGTAAAAGTGATAAGTATAACACCATGTTTACATTAACTCGTGAGGATATGGAGTAATGAATAATTACGTAGTATTTGACTTAGAAACAACAGGGTTATCTACTGATACAAGTGATATTATAGAGATAGGTGCTTGTAAGGTAGTCAATAACGAGATAGTTGAAGCATATAATGAGTTAGTGAAACCACCTTTGTATATACCAAAGCATATAACTAACCTAACAGGTATAGATTATATGATGGTACAAGACAAAGAACCTATATCAAAGGTATTACCTAGATTTAGAGATTTCGTAGGAGATGCACATTTATTAGGCTTTAATTTACCGTTTGATTATGGGTTTTTAACAGCTAAAGGTACAAAGTTAGGAATAGATTTCACAAGAATGGGTAAGCGAGCAGGTATAGATGTATTAAAGTTATGTCGTACCTATTGTCATTACCCAACAAATAAACTAACAGACGTAGCAGAGTATATGAATATACATTTGCAAGGTGGTGTACCACATAGAGCATTATATGATGCAACTCTTACGAAGTATGTATATGATAATATCAAGGCTACTTATGGAAAACATAAGGATATAGATGAGCCAAGAATAATCATAGATGATAACCAAGTATACGGAAAGGTAACGAATTTTGATGCATTATCATTTGACTAAGCTAATAGATACCTTTCAATCTATAAGACAGAATAAAAAAGTACAGATAACGTTAGGTGTAATGCCGGGTGTTTTTTGTTTTATCTTTACAAGTGCTTTTCTTATAGATACTTTGAATATATATGGTACGTTAGCGATAAATAATAAATATACGCAAGAGGCGATAGAGCAAGAAGTTTTATATGATGTTGTTGGTGTAGATGATAAGGTAAATCAAATTAAAACACCTAAGAATCTGGTAATCACACCAAGAAGTGATGATTATGTATGTGGCATAGTGTTAGAGCCTTATGGTTATAAATATGTTGCAGAGGAGGGTTCATTAAACACATCAAAGATAGACTTTCTTGAAGTAGATTTAGATAATGACACTTATCAAGTAGTTGGCTCAGAGATTAGTGAAACATTACCTGAAACATCATTTTTAGCTTATATCTCTTTAGAAGATGGTGATTTTTATGTAAATACAGAGAACCAGAGGGTATTATTAGAAGATAGTATCAATTTTAAAGAGACAGAAGATAAAAAAGTAATTTTACAGACTAATTTCACCGTACCTAAACAAGAGGATAGTAGTCAGATTTATTTCGTAGATTGCCTAAAAGATGATTATACACACTATAATGGCATAGATAATATCTATGTTAGGAATATAAATATGGATTTCGTAAAGAATTTCATAATGGGTACTAACATAATATTCTTTGGTTTAATAGTGGTTTTGTATGTAGCAGCTTTGATATATGCTAATTTACATTATCATTTAGAGTATTTTATGAGTAAACTCGTAATAACTGTAAATATAGCTGGCATGGCAGCTTTAGTAATAGGATTGTTTGTAGCTGTATTTTTACTAAGTTGATGAAAGAGGTAATTAAATGAGTGAGAAAAACAAAGATGTTGTACAAGAGGAAAATGTAGCTATGTCTAACTTCTCTGACCCAAATCTTAGTAGTGTTGTAAATACTATTGTGAAAGAGGTAGGTGAAAAGGGGTTAGATATTAGTAGAGAGGAAGTAAGTCAAGCTGTAAGTATTGTAGCACGAACAGTAGTTGGTGAATCAGATATACAGTTTGAAGATATTACACCGGGCGTTCAGTATGTTGTAGAAGGCTATTTTGAGTATATCAAAGAAGTAGTAGAGGATAGAGCATTAGCTGATTTAAGGGATGGTTTAAAGCCTGTACAGAGAAGAATTATTTATATTCTTTACACAGGAAAATATAAGAGTGTACTTACAAAGTCAGGAAGAGTAGTCGGAGATACAATGGGTAAATATCACCCTCATGGTGATGCATCAATTTATGACGCACTTGTATTGATGACAGACTCAAATGGTTCTTGGGCTTTTCCTGTAATTAGGGGACACGGAAGTTTTGGTGGTGTATTTACCAATGACCCTGCCGCAGCTATGCGTTATACAGAGGTTGGTAAGTTAGATACGATTGATGAATATTTCAATGAAATAAAGAGTACTCCTTTAAAGCCTAACTTTGATAATACAGAGCAAGAGCCTGATGTATTACCTGTTTCTTTCCCTGCAATTTTAGTAAATAGTTCAAGTGGTATTGCGGTAGGATTTAGGTCAAATATACCTTCATTCAACTTTGTAGATGTATGTAAGTTGGTAAAAGAATATATAACAGACGGAAAATGTACTACAATCATTTATCCTGATTTCGTAACAGGTGGCTATGTCGTAAAAAATGAAAAAGAAATGCAGAAAATCATGAAATACGGTATAGGAAAAATCAAGTTAAGAGGTCGTTCTGTAGTACAGGGTAAGGAAATTACTGTTACAGAAGTTCCTTATGGTAAGACAATTCAAGGCTTGTTAAAACAGATAAATGATAAAGAAATTAAGTCTATCAAGTCTGTTTTGGATTTGGATGACCACTCACAGACAGCTTTGTTTGGTGTTGAGTGTAAATCTAAAAATGCGGTAGATGAAGCATTACAGGCTTTATATAGAGACACAGATTTTCAGTACTCATATAGTTCAGACATCACAGTAGTAGAGCAAGGAAAGCCTATGAGAATTGGTGTTTGGGGTATCATAGAAGAATGGGTA
>JAEEGL010878088.1_pt1 | contig 59585 bp, 49 predicted proteins | sample 9134231 | NCBI WGS metagenome assembly JAEEGL01 (sample SAMN16246548, study PRJNA631951) | gut metagenome | biome: gut microbiome; feature: rumen; material: fiber-attached | host: Bos | place: Iran: Karaj | collected 2018-10
GCTCGTTTTTACGGTTGATCCAAACTGTTTTTAGTCCTGCATTATGGGCGCCTGTGATATCTGTCTTATACGTATCTCCGATGAATACGATATCTTCTCTTGTAGTGTCCGGATATTGATTAAGGATCTCTCCTATAGCCATCTCAAAAAATCCAGGGCAGGGCTTGACCCTGCCGAAATCTGCGCTTGACCAGATCTTTTTGAAGTACTTATCTATTCCATGTTGTTTAAGGATTAACTGAAGTGCACCTGTCCTGAATCCGCTGTTAGATAGTACATACATTGGTATATTTGCTTCAGTGAAAAGACCGAGCATATCAATGAGCCCGTCATACACTCTTACTTCATTGCATCTGTTAAGAAATAAGGCTTCCTCTTCAATGCTCATATCAATGACATTACCGCCGTACTTTTCTGCGTACATCGGCAGTTCATCTTTTACAAAAGGAAATTCAAGCCCCTGCTTATGAAGACTTACCATGTACATGAATAATTCTTCGCCATATGCTTTGATCTCATCGAATGAACACTTATCCTTATAGTGTTCTTCCCAAAGAGGTTTTAATCCGAGATTAAAATCCATCCTGATGTCTTCGACAAGTGTCTCGAAAAGGTCAAAAATAAGTATCATTACCGGTCGTTTCCTGTATGCTGTTTTAAGATCTGGTTACGGGTCAAGATCGCCCTCATATATCATCGAACGCATCTTGCATGTGCCGTCGAGTTTTTCAAACTGTCCGTAACGGACAAAGTGAAGACCGCATTTCTCTATAACATGACCTGAAGCTTTATTCTGCTCAACATGGCTGCAGGCAAATCTCCTGATTCCGAATTCTTTCTGTGCGAATCTGATCATTGCTTTGGCAGCTTCAGTTGCATATCCATAACCCCACTGATCCTTGCGCAGATTATATCCGAATCCCCATCTGTCTCCGTATCTTTCATATGGACCGATACTCCCGCATCCGATCAGGTCCCCCGTGTCTTTTCTGACAAAGCCGAAAAGATAATCGTCATCGTTTTCTATAGACTTCAGCCATTCGACCAGCTGCTCTTTGGAAGTATATGTGTTGTATACCATGTATCTTGTTACATCTTCATCGCTGACCCATTTATAAACGGCATCGCAATCGTTTAGTGTCAGCGGACGGAGGATCAGTCTTTCAGTTTCCAATACATAGTTATGCATGTGTTTTTCCTCTCTTCTTAATTCAACCCGTTGCGCCAACGGTTAGCTTTATCAAGTAAAATATTTATCAGTTCATGTTTTCCTTTAACGTAAGAATCCCTGTCATCAGGATATTTCGAACACAATTCGGTCTTCAGACGTTCATAGCTCTTTGCATCTTCTTCATGGGCATTCATATAATCCCTGAAATTTATATAATTGTGCCATGCGTCCGAATCGTATATTACAACATGGATAAAATGTGTGACGATATCATTATCAAGGTCTCCCGAGCGGTAAAGATGCTGTCCGGGAATATCCTCTTTGCGGTAAACGATTCCGTTGGCGGATAATTCCTCATTGTGCTTCATGATGTCCTGAAAAGATCTGACTGCCACAGCTATGTCGATGATAGGCTTAGCGCAGATACATCTGATCGATGTGCTCCCGACATGCTGCACATCCACGATATCGTCGCCAAGGATATCCCTGATCTTTTGGCAGGTCTTTTCACCTTCGATATCCCATTCTTTCTGATGTTCTTCAAGTCTTACAGTATCTTTCTTTAATCCTATGGACATCTTTATCTCCGGTTTACTCAACAGAATCAATCTGTCTCTTTATAACATACATTTGCAGCATCTCGTGAAAGCTTTCACTGAAGAACTCGTCATTCAGTACTCCGCCACAGTTCTTTATAACTCCTGATGATGCTTTATTATCTTTATCACAGGATATAAGGACTTCTTTTATGCCTAATGTATCGCAGACCTTCAGTCCGTCATTAAGCATGTCCGGAAATACAAACTTCATGTTTATTCTCCCGTAAATTGTGTGAGTGTATATGATTCGATCTTTGTTATCCAAGAATATATCAGAATATTTCCTTTCAGCCAATCAACTCACGGTTGATGTAAACACAACTGATGCAATTTATATCTGCCGGTCTTTGCTCCTGTACTCTACTATCCGTAGGTGGCGTAATTCGATGTTACGGATTACTATCTTGGCATGGAGGACACAGATATGGATCAGTATGTAACAGGAATAACGATCAAGACACTCAGAGAGAATAACCATATTACACAGCTCCAGCTTGCTGAAACGCTCGGTGTCAGTGATAAGACTATATCCAAATGGGAGACCGGCAAGGGTTATCCTGATATCACTTTATTAGAGCCTATCGCAAAAGCTTTTCAGGTATCTGTAACCGAACTCATTTCAGGGAATACGATCAGGAATGCAAATGTGTCGGCGAATATGCTGAGATCAAAATTCTATGTTTGCCCCGTATGCGGAAATGTTATCCACAGTATGGGTGAGGCGGTGATCCAGTGTCATGGGATAGTGCTTAATGCATTGGAGGCAGAGCATGCCGACGGACAGCATAAACTGACAGCCGAACGCGTTGAGGACGAATATTATGTGACCGTCGATCACCCTATGACAAAGGATCACTACATATCATTTATCGCAGCGGTTGGCCCTGATAAGATACAGATGATCAAGCTCTATCCCGAATGGAATGCCGAAGCAAGATTTAAGATCAGCTTAGTAAAGAAGTTTTATTTCTATTGCAACCGTGACGGATTTTTCGAAGCTTGAGAAAAACAGCAGCTTAGCAGTTATTCTAGCCGCGCTCGTTCAAAACCTTCTGTATCCTGTTCTGGGCGATCTTGATGACCGCATCAAGTTTCTTTTGTCCGAGAAAATATGCAGGCATCTCTTCAATGAGGATAACGCTTACCGCAGAATCCTCGATGTCCATTTTAGAACAGGTCAGAAGAATGCTTTCAACATAATCAACTTCTTTTTGCGTAATCTTGAATGAAAAACCTATGGATGCAGATCCGTGGCCATTGTTGGTAATGCTTCCGCCGGCATTATAGTATTCAATGGCTGATCTGCCGGCTTTTTGAAAAGCGTCGCGGTTTAATACAAAACAGTCATTCATGGCAATCCCGGTCTGAATATCTTCTGACAACAGGATCTTTACAAACTCACCACAAGCATCAACATCTTCCGCCTGGGTGGACACTGCCACTGAACAGATCGAATTGAACATCGGACCCATGCCGTCAAGGGATGGTAAACCAAACATAGTTATTCCGGTGCTTTTAGAAGTCAGGAAAGTACTTTCAAAATAAAAACCTCCAATCCCGGTGCAATACTCTTCGTATACGGCCTTTGGCAACGGACTGAAAGTCGTAACGGTCTGATACCATTCATTCTGGCTGGTGCCGTCTTCAGGTACATTGTCCCTGACATATTCCGCAAGCTCTTTAAATTCCGGTCCGGACAGATCGACTTTCCCGTCTGATATGAATCTGTCGCTCATGGTGTTAAAGAGCTTTGCAAAGTAAACAGACTGGCCGAAAGTGATCGGATCGTTTCCGTTTGTTACTTTATCCACAAGCTTTGCATATTCATCAAGTGTGAAACCGATTCCGGACTTTCCCGCGTTTTCGGTTTTTGTCATTATACCTTCGATGTCGAAGCTTAAAGGAAGCTGATAGATGCTGCCTTCTACTCTTGAACCTTCTATTATATTTGTAAAGTAATTACCGGAATCTGTTACATAAGGTGTGAGGTCGACCAGACAGTTTGGATTGTTGAGCTGACCGTAACGGCTTGTGTTCATAAGTATATCCGGGCCTTCGCCGTTAATGATATCTATTGCAAGTTTATTGCTCAATGCCGATGTGCCGTCGATCCTTTCCATCTCCCATACATCATCGTTATATTCATCGCCGACAGAATAATCGATAAAGTCACCTCTTTGGTAGCGGTCAATTACTTCGATAACGAATTTATCATTTGATCTGTTAAATATCGAGATAGCTTCACTGGTATAAGCATCAACACCCGTAGGGTCATATAATTCCATAACTGTTTTACCGGCATGAGGATTCTTATCTGCTTTGGTGAGCTCGATAAGACTGATCTTATCCGCCTTAATGCCTTCATATACATTCGTGAGATCATATTTACCGCAGAGAATGATGAAGTCATCTGAGCATTCAACAAGATCGGTACATTCCAGCAGATAGCGGTTAAGGTCACACCAGCTGTAATCAAATACAGTTTCTATTGACTTGGTCTGTGCGTTCATTCTTGCAATTCCGTTCCCGGTTCCGTAATAGAGCATGCCGTCTTTACCGGGTATGGTCTCGCCGATGGAAGCATCGTCCAGCCATCCGTACTCTTTTGAATTTGCTTTGGCCAATTCTCCGGTCGTAAGATCAAGCTCGTAATACTCTTTTTCTGTTTCCGTTGCAACGACAACCAGAGCCTTTGTATCGCTTAATGACAAAACTGCATAGATATATATGCTCTTATCCGGTTTCTTAAATTCGTGTGACGCTGTTTTGCCGTCAGGAGAAAAGCAGTCAAGAGTGGAATAATGACGCAGATTTTCCATCTGGTATGTTATTACTTCGATCTTATACTCTCCGATTTTATAGAAATCCGTAAATGAGAATTCCTCTGAACTGTTGCTGTTTGAAGGTCTTGTATCAAGCAGCTCGCCTGTTAACGGATCATAATCTCTTTCTTTGATCTGTGTTTTCGCCGTTATTATTCCGTCTGAATAACTGACTGTATCGATATGAATATCACTTGCCGTAAAATCTTTTCTCAGATCTATAGTCCTGACTGTCTGATGTGTATTGCGGTCAACGATCGATACGAAGTTATAATAATAATCGTTCCAGTCGTAAGTATTCCAATCTATCTCATCTTCGGGAGGCGATGCGTAATTTCCGCCCGAATAAATGACATAATAATCGTCGTCAGAACCAACGAATGAATTGTTATAAACTGTTACGTTGCGGTCCTTATCCACACCGGTGTCGACTTCGATGATCTCGGAATCAAACCAGGGAGAATCTTCAGTGATTATCTTTGCAGCTTTCTTTTCCGCAGGCTTCTTATCACACGATGCAATTGACAGCGTCATCGAAAAAACAACGACGACGGAAACAGTCTTAATAATTCTGTTCATAATAATTCATCTCTTAAATATCGAATGCTTTTGCCTATTCCTGTTCATCCCCCGAACAGATTATGTGCTAAATTATACACTTTGCCGGGAAAAAAAATATCCCAGGTGTCTGGGCAGTTTTCCGTAAGGCGGTAAACTTCCTCTGCTATTACAGATGCATTTTTCCGGCAGATATGACAGCTTTGATAATGTAATGAGTTTGATGCCGTTTTGATATGCCGGCAGTGTAATTTGATATTGGGTAAATAGGAAACAACAAACAGATATTGCAAAACCATATTCTTGTGGGGAGGTGTGGTTATGGAAGTATCAAGAAGGATCATATCCTTTGTTCTGGCAACGGTGATGCTGGCATCTGTATGCCTTTGTGCATCTTCATGTAAGGCCAAAGGAGCTGCTGTTAAGACAGTCTCTGAGACAGATCCGTGGTATACATCAAAAAGAGTGGAATTGGATCCGAAGTTCGATCCGGAGATCTGCATGTACGTCTCGCCGAATGGACCGTTCAAGTGCCATGACAAATATGTCATGACATATTCGGTGTCAGAAAAGAACCCTGCTATTCCCGGAAACTATGGCATCACCCGCGATCTGATGGGTATCTTTGATGAGGAAGGAACGCTTCTTCATATGATCGATCTCTACGATATAATGTCAAAAATGCCATCCACTTTCAGAACATTCTCTTTGCTGAAGTGTTGTGAGAGCGAAAAGGGAGTACGCTTATATTTTGTAGACAGCGGTTTTTTAGCGACTTACTGTTGCGATATCGATCTTGAAAGCGGCTGTCAGACCGGCGATTCACAGACACTTGATTACAGTGCTGCTCTGAATATGGTTCCTGACGGCGGCCGGAGTGATGATTATTGTCTGTTTTCATTCAGTCTGATCGAGGACTATGAAGTAATCGTTTTATCCAGTTACAGCGGTAGCGGTACGAAGCTCGTGGTCGCCAGAGATATGAAAGCTATTCAATGCATTGATCTGCAAAAAGCTTTAGGGCCCGGAGAGGGAGCCGTGATCTTCGAGATCACCGGCATTGGCAATGGAATGGCTGTGTTTAACAGTTTTGGAAAATCAAATCTTTGGGTAAAACTTGAACTTGCCACCGGAAACGTCACCAAGATAACAGATGTAAAACCGGTTCCCATGGGACAGACACTGTCGTCCGCGCCTGACGGAAAGGGGTACCTTACTAAAGCTACAGGAATATATGAATACGATCTTGAAAGCGGCGAAGAGAAGATAAGACTGAACTTTGACTGCTGCAATGTAAACCGGTTTGAAACCCAATTCGCTTCGGTAATAGATATTGATGAGAACAAGGTGATCATTGCATGTCCGCCGGTTATTACTGCCATTGAGAGCAATCTGCTTCCTCCCCCTGCTGTTGTCTATACGCTTGAAAAGACGGATAAGAATCCGAATGCCGGAAAGAAATTGTTAACTGTTGCCAGCCTGAGCGATTCACTTACAAATGCTGAATCAGAGGCTCTTAAGATCTTTAATGATCAGAATCAGGAATACTATGCTCAGCTGATCCTGTATGAACAGAATGATTATATTACCGCGGGAGATGTTTCATACGGAATCGATGCAACGGACCGTAACCGTTACAGTGCTATGGCACTGGTAAGCGGAAGCCTGACCTCTGACATCCGCTCGGGAATGGGACCTGATATTGTTCTCGGTGCAGCGCAGTCAGTTGACCTTTTCAACAGTTCATATCTTACGGATCTGACACCATATCTGAAGAGCAAGGCTTATGATCCGTCAGCTTATTATTCGAACATAATAGAAGCAGCCCGGATGGACGGTAAGACATACTATATCCCGACCGAATTTGCCGTCACGGGCATTTTGACGGACGGCTCAAAACTTGACAATGACCGGAAAGGTTTTACATATGAAGAGTATGCTTCTTTTGTTAAAGAACAGCTTAACGGAGCAGAACCCGTAACCCGGAAATCCAGCCGTATGCACTTCCTTAATCTTTGCGTTCAGAGGAACTATGCACAGTGGCTCAAAGACGGAAAGATAGACTTTGATCAGGAAGGATTTATCGAGCTGGCATCTTTCTTTGAGGAGAATATCCCGGAAGGAATTTCTGAAAGCAATTGGATCAGTGAGGACAGAAATCAGGAGCCGGAGTATGCGGTGTTTATTGAAGATATATCCTGCCTGAAATCACTCGCCTGTAATAACTTTTTCGGGGAAAACATCACGGTAACGGGTCTCCCGTCGTCAGACGGAAAGGGGCTGTCGGCAATCATCACCGGTTCTTTCTCGATCACGGCAGGATCTCCTGTGGAAGAAGGTGCATACATGTTCCTTGATATACTGCTCAGTGAGGACTCCCAGAAAAAATCGAAGCAGGCAATACCCGTCAACCGGGCTGCGGTTATGTACAGAATGGAAAGAGAGACAGAAGATAACAGGCGAGGTTATATCAGAGTAGCCGGTAATACTGCCGCAGGTTTTTCGGAGTGGGTCCCGCCTGAGGATCAGCGCGATGAAGCTGTTTTTGATCCGGAATTTGATCTTCAGGGGGTCTTTCTTGATATGATCGAAAATGTTGATTCGATACAGATCCCGGATAATTCTGTCTTGATGATAATATCTGAAGAGATGCCGCCGTACCTTATCGGACAGAAAGATATCGGCAGTGTCATTTCCGCGATCAACAGCAGGACGCAGGTTGTGTTCAGCGAGAGATGATCCTTCAGGAAGAGCAAGTTCCCCAATGCCCATTTCCCTTATGATATAAGCAGTTATCGACTGAAATTCAACAGATCAACGATAAGAGCCCAGCGTGCGACCTGGACAGGGTCTTCTTCAGGATAGAAGAAATGAAGCTTATCGTCGTGATAGAGTTCAAATCTCTTTCCGCATTTGAACGATAATGCCGGCAGTTCGCTTATGGGAATGCTGAATTCTGTCTTGCCGGAACTGTAATGGAATGCATTGCTGTTAAGAGAACAAACACCTGTCTCTTTTTTGGATCTTTTCATTTTCTCATCGAAGATCTTAACTCTTACGTTGGCTTTCAGTGAAATGTCTCCGAGTTCTTTTTCCTCCATTTTCCGGATGATGTCATAGTATTCGGGGATAGAACGGATATTACCCGTGAAGTGATAGTCCTCGTCTATCGTATGAACGGCTCCGCAGGAAAGACATTTTAACTCGTTGCCGCTTCCTGATGTCTTATATAATGCTCCGCAGTCGGCACAGCGGTAGAGCAGTTTTTCAAGTCCTTTAGCTTTATCCTTCTGGCGGTATTTTGTAATAGTATTTTTCGAAGCGTCGTTATAGAGTTCTCCGGAGATTATATTCTCGAGTTCCTCATCTGTCATGGCTGCTATCTCTTCACGCTTGAGAACGCGGGTTATCGTTACGTTAACATTGGACGAATATGCTCTTGTACGCCACTTCGGGTGTGCGTAGTAGCCGCCGTTGATCTTGACTAAAACGATATCGACATTGAGTTCCTTATAAAATGATGCTTCTTTCTCAACTATCGGATTAGAACGTCCGTCGGGAGAGCGCCGTCCTTCGGGATAAATTACGACAGGAAAGCCTTTGCTGATCATGTATCTGATCTTGTCTTTGTAATCGCTGTTTCCGGAGAACTGTTTCTTGTGAATGAAGCCGCAGTGCTTCTTGAATATCCGGAACAATGGTCTTGTGCAATAGTATTCGCTGATAATGCATGACGGACTCTTAAGATGCGGCAGATAGTAAAGGTAAAAGAAATCAATAAAGTTCTCGTGGTTGGAAAGCATCAGATAAGGTGCATCGGCTTCAACGATAAGATCTGCCTCTATGTTGGGCTTTTTCTTTCCGAACTGCAGGAGCTTTACGATCATAAAGAATATATCGAAGAACAGGGAGTCGGGTGTCTCGTCAGTGTCTTTAAGGACGAATTTATGCATGAACCAGTATATCAGTGCAAAAAGAGCAATCGACAGCAGTATCACGATCACTACTAAAAGCCAGAGCGGGATATTGCTCGAGAAGAATGCCATTCCGGCCTGTCCTATAAGAACGGATACAACGACTGAGGGGATGGCACTCGTAGATACGGTCAGCATATATTTCCCGTAAGAGATCTTTGTGCTCGCACCGTAATAACAGATCGCTCCGAAAGGGATGAACGGCATAAAGAAAAGAAGATAGAGCAAGAGGACTATATTCCTGTCTTTTGCGCTTGAGGCGATCTTATCGATCATGCCGCGGTTCTTCTCATAAGTGGAACTGTTGAACTTAAAAACACGTACCAGCAAAAAGATGATGGTGGCTCCGAGGCATATTCCGATATCACAAAGAGGCAGAGATAAATAGATCGGGTAACTCAGACCGCTCGATATCTGAATGAATTCGGCTGATACGAAGATGATGACCATCTGAAGAGCTTCTATCAGGATAACGGCTATTCCGCCCATGAAGCCCTTTTCTTTAAGCAAAGCGGAGGCTCCGTCTATATCGTTGTTTACCTGCATGTGAAACAACGGGAGCATTATGTCTTTGAAAAAATAAGCGAAAAGCACCAGAATGACCGCGAGGATCACGATGATGGAGACTCGTTCCGCATTGATAAACTTGTTCTTGTGTTTCTTGTTATCTGCCACTTAATGCCTGCTGCTTACTGTTAAGTCTTTATATGAAAACGGATCGTACCGTGCTTAATTATTCTGCTTTATTATTTCTGCATTATTTTAGTATATCATTTCCTCATTTTTACATTAAATATCAGACATTTATGCACGTTTTTTAATGTATAATCCATATCATGAAAATCAAGACCAAAACCATGAGTTATGAAGATGTGATGAAGCTTCCGTCCTGGGAGCACAAGAAACCGGCCAAACCGTCCGGTCTGCTTGCCTGTGTGGCACGCATTGCACTTAAGGGTGAACTGAAAAAGACCGGATTTACATATGAGAAGATCGATATGGAAAAAGCCGGCAGCGGTCCCTGGATGATCCTTATGAATCACTGCAGTTTTACTGATCTGTCGATTGCGTTTGAGGTGCTTAAGGACCGGCCTTTCAGTATAGTCTGCACATCCGATGCTCTTGTCGGAAAAGAAAAGCTGATGAGATCTTTGGGTTGTATCCCGACCCGCAAGTTCGTCTCTGACATGACACTTATCTCCGACATGGATTATGCGCTCAATGAAAATAAAGCAAGTGTACTTATGTATCCCGAAGCCGGATACTCTCTTGACGGAACCGGAACAAGGATCCCCAGAAGACTCGGAGTCCTTTTGAAAAAACTGAAGCATCCTGTAGTGATGATCACTACCAGCGGTGCGTTTACGAGAGACCCGCTTTACAATAATCTTCAGAAAAGAGACGTAAAGGTAAGCTGCACGATGAAGTGCCTTTTTACTCCTGAGGAACTTGCAAATACCAAGGTAAGACAGATCGATGAGATCCTGGATAAGGAATTCACTTTTGATTATTTCAAGTGGCAGCAGGATAACGGCATTGAGATAGATGAACCTTTCAGAGCTGACGGTCTAAACAGGATACTATACAAGTGTCCGCACTGTATGACTGAAGGGAAGACCGAGGGAAAGGGTACGACTCTGACCTGCAATGAGTGCGGAGCTGTTTACGAACTGGATACGCTGGGAAGATTAAACGGGGTTAACGTGACACCTGAGTTTACGCATGTCCCTGACTGGTTCTCCTGGGAACGTGAACAGATAAGAGAGGAAATCAAGGCAGGCACTTACAGACTGGATGTTCCATGTGATATAGCCATCCTTAAAGACAGCAAGGCATTATACATGGTTGGGACAGGAACGCTCCATCATGACAATAACGGGTTTATTCTCGACGGATGTGACGGCAAGCTTCATTATGAGCAGTCTCCAAGCGCATCTTACAGTGTGAATTCCGATTATTACTGGTATGAGATAGGCGATATAGTCTCGATCGGAACAAATGATTGTCTGTATTTTTGTTTCCCGAAAGAAGGCGATATAGTTGCCAAGACAAGGATCGCCGCAGAAGAACTCTATAAGATGTCAAAAGGAAAAGGTTCCTCGGAAAAAGACTGATGAATCATTTGTGAGAAAGGTATAGATCATGATCAGAAGAATAGATGAGGATGATCCCAAGATAGGGGAATTTATAAACAGGGAATTCACCGGATATGCTCAACAGAATGGGATTGAGCTGAATTTTGATGAATTCTGTTTTATTGAAGAAGATGATGCCGGTTCAGTTATTGGCGCAATAACCGGGCATGCATATTATAACGAGGTGCACATAGGTGATCTGATCGTTGACAGATCAAAAAGAAGATCCGGCCTCGGAAGCAGACTCGTCGGAGCAGTCGAGGAGTATTACAAGGACAAAGGGTATGACGTGATCACACTTACAACATTCGGTTTTCAGGCTCCGGAGTTTTATAAGAAACTCGGATATGAGATCGAATTTATAAGAGAATGCAGTGATACAAAACTGAACAAGTATTTCTTTTCAAAGCACCTGTGCTGATCAGCCACGGGTACTGGCGATTATGCTTATGATCATAACAACGAAAACAAAGGCAAAATACAGGAAATAGAATCCCCATAATACAGTGCATGCGATTCCGGAATACTTGCCTGCGCGGCTTAAGCAGGAACTGACTTTGATCCTGTCAGTATGTAATCCGCCGCGTGCAATATAATCCAAAATAGCTTCTCTGTTTTTAGAAGCCATAAATATGGCAATGATGCTTCCGACCGGAATAGATGAGATTGCGCAGGCTACGATTGCCTTGGTCAGAAAATCCTTTGCTGTGGCAGCATATCCCGGATCGATCGGCTGAACGTACTGAGGATAGTACTGCTGGCCGTATTGCGGGTTGTACTGCTGAGTGTACTGTTGATTATATTGCTGGCTGTACTGCTGATTGTACTGCTGATCGTATTGAGGCTGCATATTATTGTTTTCCATATCTTTTCCCTTCTTTCCTATGTGCACTACATTGCATACTTTATTATTATACTTCATTCCGCCTCGATCTGCATTAATGATCTGTTGTTTTGAGTGTTGCTTCAGTCATTTTTAAGTGTAGTAAAATAAAACAACCGGATCATATATATCAGGAAGGTACCAGGATCTATGGACAGACCTTATAAGATCACAGATGACAGATACAGATTTGATTCTTTTTCTGACGGAAAAGCACTTCCGTGCAGGGGACCTGAGAGGCTTCCTGTTATGGGATGGAACAGTTGGAATCCTTTCGGAAGCGGAAATACTGAAGAACTCACTAAGGCTATGGCAGATAAACTGGTAGCACTGGGACTTGATAAACTCGGATACAGGTATGTGGTCCTTGATGACGGATGCTATAAGTCAGAGCGTGTAAACGGCAGACTTCAGAATGAGGAAGTCAAATTCCCGGGCGGGATAAAGGAGTTGTCGGATTATATCCACGCCATAGGCCTGAAGTTCGGAATGTATAATGACATCGGAACGAATCTGTGTGCAAGCGCCGCTGTCGGAACACACGGACATGAGACAGAAGATGCCGGATCTTATATAGACTGGGATATAGATTTTATCAAGGTCGACAATTGCTATTACATGTGGGACAATGCCACTTTTGCAGATCCGGAAAATGCCAGATATTCCTTTGCGCCTAATATAATGAGCATTAAGATCACTTCGCCGGATAAAGAGTCCGTGATCGTTTTGACTGCGGAAGAAGGTTTAATATCAGGTTCAAGAGCATCACTTGCTGACGGCTATGTTACGGGCATAGGCACCTATGACGGAACAGCTCCTGACAACACTCCGATAGGCCTTCAGAGTTCTGAACTGATATTTGATGTTGATGTCCCTGGTGAAGGCACATATTTGATTTCCGTGCTCTACGCCTCAGGTAAGGAAGAGGGTATAGGGCAGTGGCTTCAGATAAGAACTGATAACGATCATTACGGTAATATCACCTTTGATGATCTTCTTGAACAGACGCCGTCTTCTAATGAATTTATCTGGTCCGAAGACATAAAGATAAAACTCTGCAAAGGCAGAAACCGGATCCGTCTCATGAATCACAGAAGACAGGAAAATACACTGATGTCTTACGCGACGCTTCTTGAAGCTTTAAGGAATACGGCTCCTGAGAAAGATATCGTTTTCTCGATCTGCGAATGGGGCAAGACCATGCCTTCGGATTGGGGCTATAAAGTCGGTGACAGCTGGAGGATATTAAACGATATCACCTTTAATGTGGGATCGCCGGAAGGTGATCTTGGAACATGCAGATGGGAAGATGATTACACTAACAGCATAACCTCCCAGTACAACAAGTGTGTGATAATGGATGAGTTTGCATCCCTTGACAGAGGCTGGAATGATCCGGATATGCTCGTTATAGGAATGAACGGATTAACGCCTTCAATGAATGCCTCGCACATGTCAATGTGGTGCATGATGAATGCACCTCTGATGCTCGGGCTTGATCTTAGAAGAGTCGAAAAAGATGATGACCTATATAAGATAATCGCCAACGAATATCTTATCGGCATAGATCAGGATCCATTAGGGATCCAGGCAAAAAGGATCTATACCACGTATAAATGTGATGATCCGTCCAAAGAATATATCAGAGACAACAACCGGGTTGATGTGCTTGCAAAACCACTGTCCGGCGGAAGGCTGGCGGTAGCTGTCTATAACCTCTCAAGTTCGACCGTTGAAGAAGATATAGAGATAGATCTGGATCTTATCGCATCACGTTTAGGCGAGAGATTTCCTGATGAGCTGAGAGATGCTCAGAAACTGAAGGAAATTAATGTATGGAATGGTGATTCGGCTGTAGTATCACGCAGGATACTGACCGGTCCGCTGATCCTCGATCCGTGCGGCAATATTACCATGATAATTGAAAGAGCCTGATATGATCACTGTAGGAGGTTTTCTGGATATTATCTCCAAAGACAGATCGTGGACCGCAGGTGAGGACTTCGGTAATGAAGGAGATGTACTCCTGCGCAAGAACTGTGCAAGGATCCTGCACAGGTTCCTTCAAAAAGTCAAAAACGAGCCGGATGAGATATATGACCTTCCTTCTTCATCTGATATAAGGGATATTTACGATTGCAGGATCTGCGCCCCGCATATAGTTCAGGTGACGGCAAAAGGGATCATGCTTCCTCAAACGACAGGTTGTCTGATGTTGTTCTGCGGAGATAAGGAAGTAAGAGAAGATGAAGCGGTTGAATATGTTAAGCGGCTCGAAAACAGGAATGCGCGGCAGAAACTATCCGTGGAGCTACAGTGATATAATCGGCTTTAGGGATAAAACGAAAGGATATTTAAAAAGATGAATGACGGCGTTAAAGATCCGGGATATATATTGAACCTTCGCAGGGAATTGGGACACAGACCGATAATAATGGCAGGCGCAGGTGTCATAGTCATTAATGAAAAAGGTGAGATACTCCTGGAAAAGCGCAGAGATAACGGATACTGGGATTATCCTGCCGGCTCGATGGAGCTTGGTGAGAGCTTTGAGGAATGCGCAAGAAGAGAGGTCTTTGAAGAGACAGGAATAAAGTGCGGTGAGCTTGTATTTTTCACTACCCGTTCAGGAGGAGAGACATTTTACACATATCCCAACGGTGATCAGATCTTTTATGCCGGAGTGATATATTTTTGCAGGGATTTTTCGGGAACGTTAAATGCCCAGGAAGATGAAGTGTCGGATCTTAAGTTTTTCGATCCGGAGAGATTACCTGAGGAACTGACTCCCGTAAATCTTAAGTTGTTTAATGAAGTCCGCAGTTTCCTGAAGAACTCTGGGGAAAATAACTATGAAAGTTGTTCTTGAGAAAGTAACAGATCCTGAAAAGGAAGGTGCACAGATAAGAGCGGTGGAAATTACCGAGGAGATCAGAAATGCTGTTGATCTTCTTGAGAATAACTGCCGCAGTATTCTTGTTACAAAGATGCATGAGGAAAGATCTTCCGGTGAGACATATATGCTTGGCACGAATCTGATCTATTACACTGAGTCTATAGATAAACGGACTTATGTTTATACCAAGGATATGTGCTATGAGACAAAGTACAGATTATATGAATTGGAAGATCTCTTAAGTTCCAATTTCCTTCGTGTTTCAAAGTCTTTGGTGGTAAACATCCGTAAGATAAGATCAGTAAGATCGGAACTGAACGGAAGGATGAATGCGGAACTGTTAAACGGTGAGAAGATAGTAATTTCCAGAAGTTATGTCAAGGATCTTAAGAGAAAGCTGGGTGTATAAATGAACAGATTAAAACTAATATTCAATCAGACATTGATGGTGTCCACAGCTATCCTTTTCGGGCTCGGATTAAAGGCTGCTTTTGATTGTTTTGTATATGGTGATGCCGATATATCATGGCAATGGTATATCCCGCTTACGATTATTTTTACAGGTTTTCTTTGTTCGGTTCCTTCTGTGATTTTTCTGGACGATGAAAAAACATCTAAGACAGGTATCCGTATAAGATGCCTGCTGCATTTTCTCGCATTATTCGGAGTAGTAAGCCTTTGCGGAAGATTGTTCGGATGGTATTCTTCTTTGACTGAGTTTCTGTTCATTGCAGTAATGTATATCCTGATCTATTTATTCGTATGGATAGCAACATACTGGTTAATGAAAAAGAGCGATAATAAGATCAATGAAGCTCTAAATGAAGTAAGGGATGAGGAATAAAAATGCAACTTGGACATGCGTAAATGCATGTTGGTAGCATTTCTCTTTTATTTCACGGCAGTTCCTTTATGATGCAGGTGTGACATACAGATCACACAATGAATCATGAAAGGAAACATAAAATGAACGCGATATCCGTAAATGATCTCATCAAGGATTATAAGGGACACAGAGCTGTTGACGGTATCTCTTTTAATGTAAAGGAGGGCGAACTGTTCGCATTCCTCGGTGAAAACGGTGCCGGCAAATCTACCACCATCAATATCCTAAGTACTATCTTAAAAAAGACCTCAGGAGAAGTCTCGGTCTTCGGTAACAGACTCGGCGCAGAAGATGACGTAATAAGAAGCCTTATCGGAATAGTCTTCCAGAATTCGGTCCTGGATAATAAGCTCACCGTAAAAGAAAACATCTATACCAGAGGAGCATACTACGGCCTGACCAAAAAGCAGATCGATGAAAGGCTTTCGGGTTTAATGGCAAACTTCGAGCTCGGTGAGATCTGGAACAGAAGATATGAGAACCTTTCAGGCGGCCAGAGAAGAAGAGTGGATATTACGAGAGCACTTATCCATGAGCCGAGGATCCTTTTTCTTGATGAGCCTACGACAGGTCTTGATCCTAAATCAAGAAGGATCGTCTGGGATCATATAGATTACTTGAGAAGAGAAAAGAACATTACGATCTTTCTTACGACACATTACATGGAGGAAACATCTGATGCCGATAATGTGGTGATACTTGATAAAGGGAAGATCATTGCGAACGGAACACCTGCAGATCTGAAGTCATCTTATGCTTCTTCGAAACTTGTGTGGTATGCAAAAAAAGATCCTGATAATGAGATGCTCCTTGAGGGGCTGACATACACATATGATTCCGATCACTACAATGTGAGATTTAAAGAAAGTATAACGGAACTTATTTACAGAAACAGGGATAAGATCAGGGATTTTGAGATCATTAAGGGCAGCATGGACGATGTGTTCCTTAATCTGACAGGAAGGGAGATGGCAAGCGTATGAGAAAGTTTATGGGACTTACTAAAAGAAATCTGTTGATATATTTTAAGGACTGGACAGCGATCTTGTTTTCGCTTCTTACATCGCTTATCATACTTGTACTTTATATGTTGTTTCTGAAAGGAACATTCGAGAGCTCTATGGATTCGGCTCTCTCGCAGGCCGGCAGCATTGCAGATCTTATCAGCAGTAAAGATACCGAAGCATTCGTGAATGCAATGCTTTTGGTCGGAATGATGGGTTCTGCCCTGATAACGGTACCGTATTCATGTCTTACAACGATAGTTAAAGACAGGGAAAATAAGATAGATTACGATGTAAGTGCGACCCCGGTAAAAAGATGGCAGATAATATTCTCATACTTTGTTGCTGCAGCATTATCGGCAAGCATAATCACCGGAATACTGCTCACAGCAGGCATATTGATATTAAGCATCAACGGTGGACTCGGTCTTTCATCAGGTGATGTTTTCAAAGCATATGCAGCGGTCATCCTGGGTTCCGTATCTTCCACGGCATTCTTTATGATGATCATGCAGCTGTTTAAGACATCCCAGAGTTCCAATGCGTTTTTCGGACTGCTTTCTGCTGCTGCAGGATTTGTTATAGGAGCTTATATTCCGGTCTCACAGTTTTCTGACGGTATACAGACTTTTTGCAATATCTTTCCTGCGACACATGTTACGATCGTGATAAGAAATGTCCTTATGCGCGGCGTGCTTGAGAATTTCGATGCATCGACAGGCGGTATTGACAACGGTGCTTTTACCGGTGCGTTAAGAGAGATATTTACATTTAACGCAAAGATGTTGGGAAATGATCTGAAGATAAGTTCAAGTGTAATCTATATCCTTGTTTTTACGTTGGTAAGCCTGATTGCTATGATCTTCATATATTCGAAAACATACAGAAGGAACTGATCAATCCCGCTTAAGACCTGATCTGATCCTGCCTTCTCTTTGAAAGATGCTGTGTTATAATTCAGCAATGGATAAGGAGAAGATAAATGGGTTCCGGAAAGAAAAAAGCTAAGCGCATTATCATTATTGCAATCGTATCTTTGGTGGTTGCCGTATTTGTTATCATGCCTGCAATATCGCTGTTGATCTACGATTCAGTTTTCGGAGGCAGATTTATGACAGCACCTTCAAGGATCTCGAGTGTGGATGATTTCCCGGGACTTGAAAGAGAAAGATATACTGTTATTTCCAATGAAGGACAGAAACTTGCGGCTTATCATTATTTCCGCGAAGGACAGGAAGTAAAAGGTATCGTTATAATGTCTCACGGATTCGGAGGAGGCGGCCATAATGCTTATATGCATTGCGCAGATTTCCTTACAAAGAACGGATACTACGTATTCGCATATGATGTAACGGGCAATGATGAGAGCGAAGGAAGATCCGTAAAGGGTCTTCCGCAGGGTGTTATCGATCTTGATCATGTGATCTCTTTTGTTGAGGAATGTGACAGATTTAAAGATCTTCCGGTGCTTTTGCTCGGACACAGCTGGGGCGGGTATTCAGCTTCATCAGTCCTGAATGAACATCCTGAAGTCTCTGCGGTGTGTGCTGTATCAGGATTTAACAGATCATCTGATCTGCTCGAAGCACAGGGCCGTGAGATGACAGGTCCCTTAATTTATCTGATGCTTCCTTACCTTAAGATCTATGAACGTATAACATTCGGTGAATACTCGGTTCAGACAGCGATGGACGGGTTTGAAAATTCCGATGCGAAGATCATGATCGTTCACAGTGAAGACGATACCACAGTACCGATAAGATACGGCTATGATATCTATTATGCCGAGCATGCGGATGATCCGGACTTCGTCTTTGTGAGATATCAGAACAAAGGTCACAATTCCATCATGACAGATGAGCTTTTACAAAAGGCAGTAGATTTTTACGACAGCACTCTGATAGGATAAATTCATACAGGGATTACAGCCTGTCATTTCCGTTTCTTAGAGGAGCTAATGAACAGCAATACTATATATTTTGACAGTCCTGCTTCTGATTGGAACGAAGCACTTCCGATAGGCAACGGAAGAATGGGCGCGATGATCTTCGGCGGAGTTGCGACAGAGCTTTTGCAGCTTAATGAAGACAGTGTTTGGTATGGCGGTCCTAAGGACAGGATAAATCCGTCGGCAAGAGAAAAACTTCCTTTGATCCGGAAAGCGATCGACGAGGGAAGGATAGCTGATGCCCAGGATCTTTGTGCGATGGCCTTATCAGGCATACCCGATACGCAAAGCCACTATGAACCTCTTTGCAATCTGTACCTTCAGTTCGATCATGAGAACGGTGAGGCAGCAGACTACAGCAGAGAGCTTGATTTAGAAAATTCCGAGATCAGGATCACATATAAAAAAGACGGCAAAATTTACAAGAGAAATATGATCGCTTCATATCCCGATAAGCTCATAGCTGTCAGATTATCCTGTGATGAGGAAGGCTGTATATCTTTCAGGACTCAGCTTGCCAGAGGAAATATCACATGGGATCTCAGATCTTTCAGGGAGCAGACCTACAGAAATCCCGGTTATAACAGTCGCGTTGATGAGATCTTTAATGTATATGAAAATATGACTGTCCTTACCGGAAGATGCGGCGGCAACGGTTCGAACAGATTTGCCTGTGAGATCAAGGTTATCACGGAAGGCGGCACTGTTGAATCTGTCGGCAATACTATCGTTGTGGAAAAAGCGGACAGCGCTTTGATACTGATAAGTGCCGTATCCGAATTCTATGAAAAGGATCCGCTTGTCTTTCTTGATAAGACTCTGAAAGATGCAGCTGTTAAAGGATATGACAGTATTAGGGAAGACCATCTTAAGGATTACAGATCGCTTTATGACAGAACAGCTCTGACACTGCCTTCATCTCAACAGGATGTCGTCCGTATGTTTAATCTCGGCAAATATCTTTTGATCTCAGGAAGCCGTGAAGGGTCGCTTCCTTTGAATCTTCAGGGTATCTGGAACAAGGATTTCGATCCTGCCTGGGGAAGCAAATATACCATCAATATAAATGCCGAGATGAACTATTGGCCGTGTGAAGTTCTCGACCTTCCCGAGTGCCATCTCCCGCTTTTCGATCTTCTCGAAAGAATGAAGCCCAGAGGTGAGGAAGTCGCAAAGAAAATGTACGGTATGAGAGGTTTTGTTGCTCACCATAATACAGATATCTGGGGTGACTGCGCTCCTCAGGATACGTGTCTGTCGTCGACGTACTGGGTACTCGGTGCAGCCTGGCTTTGCCTTCATGTGTGGGAGCACTACATCTATACCGGAGATGTTGATTTCTTAAGAGAACACTTTGATGCCATGCTCAAAGCAGCGGTCTTTATTGTTGATTACAGTTTTATTGACGGAGGATATCTTGTTTTATCACCGACCGTTTCTCCTGAGAATGAATATGAGCTTCCTGACGGTGAAAAGGGATGCATCTGCAAGGGTGCATCGATGGACGATCAGATAATCAGAGAACTCTTTAATTGTGTGATTTCTGCTGAAGAGATTTTAAATACCAAAGATCCTGCAACAGAAGAGATCAGAAGATGCATTGATCTTATTAAGCCTGTTACTATAAGTGAAGACGGAAGGATAATGGAATGGCACAGCGACCTTAAGGAAACGGATCCCGGACACAGACACATATCCCATCTGTTCGGATTGTTTCCCGGCACGACGATTAGAGGTGAAGAGCTTTATGAAGCTGCTTCGAAAACACTTCAAAAGAGGCTTGAATCAGGCGGAGGTCACACCGGATGGAGCAGGGCATGGATAATCAATCTATATGCCGCGATGGGCAACGGTGAAGAAGCATACAAACACTTAAGGCTTCTTATGGAAAGATCGCTCCTTCCTAATCTGTTTGATAACCATCCGCCGTTCCAGATAGACGGTAACTTCGGTCTTGTATCAGGCATCATCCGCATGATCTTCGGGCGTGACGGCGAAAGACTTCCTGCGCTACCTTCTGCCTGGAAAGATGGATCAGTTAAGGGTATTAAGATGAAAGGCGGAGAGAAGATAGATCTTGAGTGGAAAGACGGTAAGGTAGTATCAGAAAGAGTCTACAGATGATTATTTCTGCTGCTGTTTTTTTAGGGGAAAAAGGAATATGGCTACACAACACCTTCAGCTTATAAATGATGATTATTCAGGCCTCGTAAACCATCTTCGTCATGCTGGCAGGGGAATACTTGTCAAAGACGGAAAAGTCATTATTATATTTGTGAACTGATAGAGGACACAGGATGCCTTAATCTGACACAAGCTGAAACAGAGGCGGGTTATACTTGTAAGTGGCTACCGTTAGATGAAGCGATAGAACTCTTCGGAGATTATGAGAGATTTCATAAGATCGATATTGCCGACTTCGGACTTTACAGACGTGAACACATAGCACTGCTCAGGTACAGAGATATTAATTCCTGATAAACAATTTATAGGAGGCAGAACATATGGAAAAGTCAAAGGTTTATTTCACCGATTTCAGGACCGGTCTGGGTGTCAGCCTCACGGTTAAGCTCCAGAAACTGATCAGGATGGCCGGTATCGGTACGATCGATATGGATAATAAGTTTGTTGCGATCAAGATGCACTTCGGCGAGCTCGGCAACCTCGCATATCTTAGACCGAACTATGCCAAGGCAGTAGCAGATGTTATCAAGGAGAATGGCGGACTGCCTTTTCTTACCGACTGCAACACTTTATATCCCGGAAGCCGCAAGCATGCCCTTGAACACATGGATTGTGCCAATATCAACGGATTTAACACTGTTACAACAGGCTGTCAGATCATAATCGCCGACGGTTTGAGGGGTACGGATGATATCATCGTGCCTGTCCCGAACGGTGAGTATTGCAAGGAAGCCTATATAGGACGTGCAGTAATGGATGCTGATATCTTTATCTCGCTCACTCACTTTAAAGGTCACGAGGCTGCGGGCTTCGGAGGAGCGATAAAGAACATCGGAATGGGCTGCGGAAGCCGCGCAGGCAAGATGCAGCAGCATCAGAGCGGACATCCTCACGTTATTACGGATAAATGCAAAGGCTGCAGAAGGTGCTCTAAGGAGTGCGGATCTGATGCGATCAGCTACGAAGGCAAAAAGGCATGGATAGATCCTGCCAAGTGTAAGGGCTGCGGCCGCTGTATAGGAGCATGTGCTTTTGATGCGATCCGCAACGATAACTGGGATGCTCGGAAGAAGGATGGCAGAGTATACTGCCGCTGTCATCAGCGGAAGACCGAACTTCCATATCAGTCTGATAACCGACGTATCACCTAACTGTGACTGCCACGGCGAGAATGACGCACCTATTCTCCCGGATATCGGAATGCTCGCTTCATTCGATCCGGTAGCACTGGATCAGGCATGCGTAGACCTCTGTTCGACGGCTGAGCCCATAAGGAACAGCCAGCTGGGTGACAACATGGCAAGCGCTCACTTCCATGATCACGGTGACGTATGGCATAACAACAATCCTTATGTATCCTGGGCGGAGACGCTTGAGCATGGCGGGAAGATCGGCATCGGCACAAGAGATTATGAGCTCATCACAATGAAATAACCGGAAATACCGATGTTTATTGCATGGGACAAGTATGTCCCATCAAGGAAATAAGGGCTTTTGGTCGCTCTGTGTCCTTTAATTTGCATCGCACCGAATGTAGATTTGGCTCATCAACAAAAGCGAGGTGAATTAGATGGATCCCAAAAACATCAGCACAAAAAAGTTTACCGTTTTCATGCTCATAGCATTCGGCGCAGCGTATGTTCCATTGTGTCTTGCAGGTTTCATGAATGCTAAAGGTAATACTCTGGCATTTATGTTCCTGTTCAGAGTAATTGCTATAGCGATCCCTTTTCTGGCAGTGATCATTGCAAGACTGCCTCTTAAACAGATAGGCTTCGGGATCAAAACAAATATCAGATATATCATTACAGCCTTTATCGGACCCCAGATCCTTTCCTGGATCGGTTCAGCCATATTCTTTTTGATCTTTCCCGAGTCATTGAATTTGGGCTTTACGGCCATAACAGATATGCTTCCTGATGAGCTTTCGGGTATCTTCGATCCTTCGGTAATAAATCCCGTATATTATCTGATCGTCATGGTCATAGCATCACTTACGTTTATTCCGATCTCTCATATAATCCCGAGCCTCGGTGAAGAGGCAGGATGGAGAGGAGTTTTATATCCTTTCCTTAAGAACAGATTCGGAGCTGTAACAGGACGCCTTATCGGAGGCGCACTCTGGGGTATCTGGCACTGGCCTCTCATCATAATCGGAAGTTACTTCTACGGTAAGGATTACTTAGGATACCCGGTGCTCGGACCTGTTATGATCTGCATCTCACTTATCGTATTCGGAATCCTGATCGACTGGCTGTATGAAAGAACACATTCCATCTGGGTGGCTTCTCTGGCTCATGCGGCAATGAACGCAGCTTCCATGCCGATGCTGCTTTTATCAGGTGATGCTGATTCAAAGCTTTCCGTGTTAGGTCCTTCGGCTTTTTCGCTCATTCCGTTGATCCCCGTCATTGCGGTCTCACTGGTCATCAGCATTAAGGGGATTAAAGAATCAAAGAAATAAATTAATGTGGTATACGCAATGTGCTGTGGTAGAATTCATATATTTATCAGAAGTCTGATCATGAATAAGGGATTTGTAATTGAATGGGTAAGTGTATGAAGAAAGCTTTGGCATTGTTAATAATACTTGTAATGGTACTCGGAATGCTTTCCGGCTGTTCGGACAGTATCCGGGTATCTGATTTTGATCTTGAGGAAGTTGATGTCTGGTGGATGAGAGATAATACTCAAGACGATAAAAGCAAGTTCTATGTTTTCGATCCGGGCAGTCTGTCTTTAACGGTCAATGCAAATGAGAAGTGCTCGGTAAGACCGATGATAAAAGTCGAGATCTGAGGCTTTATTTATGTTAAAAAATTTAAGGAAACTGATCAGTTACTATAAGCCGTACATGGGAACATTCCTTCTGGATATGTTTTTTGCCGTTATAGCTTCAGCTATTTCTCTCGTTATCCCTCTTGTTGTGCGCTACATTACTTCAGATGTCATATATATGGAGCATGGCGCGAAGGAGAGGATCATTAATCTCGGTATTGTTCTTGTTATCCTTGTAGTGATTCAGTTCTTCGCAAATTACTATATTACCAATATCGGTCATGTCATGGGTGCGAAAATGGAATATAACATGCGCGCCGAGATCTTCGCTCATTTCCAGAAATTGTCATTCTCATTCTTTGATGATCAGAAAGTTGGTCAGCTTATGAGCAGGATAACGAATGACCTCTTTGAGATAAGCGAACTTCTGCATCACGGACCGGAGAATATTGTAATATCATTCATAAAGATAATAGGTGCATTCATAATCCTGATGGGAATAAGCAAATACCTGACGGCGGCAGCATTCATACTTGTCCCTTTCATGTTCCTGTATGTGTTTTTCCTCAACAGGAGAATGAGAAAAGCTTTCAAAGAGAACAGAAAGAAGATTGCGGAGATCAACTCCAGGACTGAAGATAATCTGTCGGGTATCAGAGTAGTTAAATCATTTGCAAATGAAGAAATAGAACTGGAAAAGTTTCAAGAGGGTAATGACGGATTTCTTCAGGCCAAGAAGAACAGCTATCTGTATTTAGGTCTGTTTCACTCAGGCATGACTGCATTCATCCTTCTGGTTAATATCGTGGTCATAATAACAGGTGCAGTTCTTATCTCTGACGGCTATGTACAAATACCTGATTTTATTGCGTTCCTTCTTTATATAAATACCTTCACGGAGCCTATCAGAGTGCTCGTCGATTTTACTGAGCAATTCCAGAACGGCTATACCGGATTTGAGAGATTTACCGAGATCCTCAATATTGAACCTGATATAAAAGACAAGAAGGATGCAGTAGATATTTCCGATGTGAAAGGAGATATCACTTTTAATGATGTGTCCTTTAAATACAAGGATGGTGCACACAGAGTACTGCGTCACATCGATCTTGATATAAGCGCAGGGTCTTACGTGGCTTTAGTCGGATCCTCAGGCGGAGGAAAGACTACTTTATGCAGTCTTATTCCAAGATTTTATGATGTAACCGGAGGTTCTATAAAGATTGACGGAAAAGATATCAGGGATATCAGGATCAAGAGCCTGAGAGATCATATAGGCATAGTTCAGCAGGACGTATATCTTTTTGCCGGAACAGTTATAGAAAATATAAGTTACGGTAAACCCGGTTCTACAAGAGAAGAGATCATCGAAGCAGCAAAACTTGCAAATGCTCACGATTTTATCATGGAACTTCCAAACGGTTATGATACTGATATCGGTCAGCGGGGCATTAAGCTTTCGGGCGGACAGAAACAGAGACTGTCAATAGCAAGAGTGTTTCTGAAAAATCCGCCGATACTGATCTTTGATGAGGCTACGAGTGCTCTGGATAATGAGAGTGAGAATATTGTTAAAGAATCGCTCGAGAAACTCGCGAAGAACAGAACGACAATAGTAATTGCACACCGCTTATCTACTGTCAGAAACGCAGAACGGATCCTGGTTCTTACTGAGAACGGTATCGAGGAAAGCGGTACACATGATGAACTCATGAACAAGGGTGGTATCTACGCATCACTATATAAGTGGAATGCCTGAAACTTCCCGGAGAAAGTTAACTCTGCATATGATGATGTGATTGACATAGCCAAGTTGTAATGTTACCTTATGAATGAATAAATACTCATTCATAAGGAGACCGGTATGCCAAAGTCACAGGAACGCTGTCAGGAAATAAGGGAAGAGACAAAAAGCCTCATCATAAAGAAGTCCATTCTTTATTTTGCAAAGAACGGGTTTGCCGGTACAAAGATCAGTGAATTGTCAAAGCATATCGGTATTGCCCAGGGAACAATATATATCTATTTCAAATCGAAAGAGGAATTGTATTCGGAGATATTTGCCATCTCCGATAAAGTCTGCGGGTCGGAAAAACTTAATTCATTTTCCAGGCTTCCCATATCAGCAGAACTTAAGATCAAGATGCTCTCTGATTATGTAATAAAGAGTCTGAAGAAAGATGAGATGTTCGCTGCCGGAATCGCTCTTTATACCCAAAGGCTTCTTGAAGGTCAGGCCGATACAGGATTTTATAAGACCACTGAGAAGATCATTAAAGAAGGACAGAAAGAGGGAAGTGTCGTACCGGGAAGTGCGCGTAAACTTTCGGAGTTTTACTGGGGCGTTGTATATCTTTATGCGGTTAAGATACTTTATATGTCTGATACTACCATGATCACATCCGAAGACCTTTCCAGGATACTGCTGGAGGACTGAAGATGATCGCGATAATTACCGGTGCGACAGGTGATATAGGATCGTATTTTGTAAGGAAAATCGTTAATGAAGTCGATCTGGTCTGGGCTATAGGAAGAAGAAAGAGTGCGCTGGATTCTCTTGTGGAGCGCTTTGGGGATAAGATACTGCCGGTCATCACAGATCTGTCTGATCATGATTCCGTAATTGAACTCTGTAAAAAGATCGAGGAAGAGAAACCTGAGATAAAGTATCTGATCAATAATGCAGGTGTTGCCAGAATGGCACCTGTGAGTGATTTTTCATTAGATGAGATCAGCAATATGCTTGATATAAACGATAAGTCTGCAACGCTTCTATGCCGCGCATGTCTGCCTTATATGGCAAAGGGTTCATATATCCTTAATGTCGCTTCTGCCTCAGCATTCCAGCCGAATCCTTATATTGCGCTTTATTCTGCGAGCAAGGCGTATCTTCTGTCATTTACCAGGAGCCTTAATGTAGAGAATGAGGACATCAACTGCACGGCTGTATGCCCCGGATGGGTGGATACCAAGATGCTTCCGAAGAAAACGAAGGACGGCAGAAAGATAAGTTATCCCGGTATCGTAACTGCAGATAAAGTCGTTGATACTGCGCTTAAAGACTGCCATAAGGGAAAAGATGTCTCGGTCTGTTCATTCTATTACCGCTATATGATGTTCTTAAGCAAAGTAATGCCGCACAGAACCCTGATGAGATTTTGGGCTAAGGCTGTAAGAAAATATCTTTGAGATTTAATGGTATAATCAGAAAGATAAATATATCAGGATGGTAAGGGAAGATATGGACAGCAAACTTCTTAATATCAGATGTGATAATTGCGGTGCCGAGTACAGGATCACTTCAAGAGGTGAGATGGTATGCCGTTTCTGCGGTTCCATGATCTATCTTTCAGATCAGGATTTCAAAAAATATAAGAACACCAGAGACGAGATGCTTCTGGGTGACCGCTTCGGTAATGACAAAGCCGCAAGTGAAGGTGATGTGTTAAAACTGTGGAACAACAGTTCAAAGGTTAATTTCACGACTGATGCCGGAGTTAACATCACACTTGACAGTTATTATTCGATCATATTGCCCGAGAAGGAAGTATACGTAGGTATAAACAAGGCGGCGATAGTTTTTAAAGATAAAGCTTCTGTTCTTGATTTTACTGAGATATTATCTGAGATCGTGTATCCGTCAGCTGATATCAAGGGGCTATCCATGTTCCTTCCCAATATCACATACAAGGCAACTCTTGATGACGGCAGAGGCCTGATACTGGTAAATAAGGAAGAGAATATCTATCCGCTTTATCTTTTCGAGAACCTGAAGGCGACAACGGTCGCATGGATAATATCCAGATTCGAAAACCTCGGATGCTTACTCGAATTTAATAATATGGATTTCAATGAGATCAGGATCGAAGATCTTTACATTAATCCCAAGACTCATGAACTGTTTATCCTTGACGGCTGGGAGAACGTTAGAAAAACAGCAAGACGCAATTATCTCAAGGATACGAGAAAGATCGCCAGGGACATAATGGATATATCCACTGCACCCGAGCTTTGCATGAAGTTCCTTGACGGTGAACCGAAGGATAATGCTTATGATGATTTCAAGGCTTGGGACGACGTTATAATGAACGGTTTTGACGGACATAATTTTCATCAATTCAATAAATGATAAAGGAGATTTTTTATGGGACGCGGAAGTTATACAGCAGGTGACTGGGACAGACTGAGAAAGACCAAGGGTATTACGGTCGATGCAGCTGCAGATAATCTCTTTCAGAACAGAAAGATGCTCGATAAGTTCAATCCTGCATTCATCAATATGAGAGAATCAAGAGATAACGATGAGCATCCGAATTCGACACCTATCGCTATCGGTGTTGATGTAACCGGATCTATGGGATATCTGTCTGAGGAGATCGTCAAGAATTCCCTTAATGAACTCATGAAGAAGCTTTATGCTTCCAATGTCATTCCCGATCCTCAGCTTATGTTTGCCGCAGTAGGAGACGCTCTTGCAGATCAGGCTCCTTTGCAGGTTACACAGTTTGAGTCCGATATCCGTATCGCAGAGCAGCTCCTTGAGTTATGGCTCGAATCAGGCGGCGGAGACGGACCGGAGGATTATTCATTGTTCTGGTATTTCCTTGCAAGACATACCGATACTGACAGCATGAAGAAGCGTAATAATAAGGGATTTGCTTTTACAATAGGTGATGCTCCTAATCATTCTCATCTGACGAGGCAGGGTATCAAGAAAGTGTTCAACGATAACGTTCCTGCAGACATGTCCAAGGAAGAGATCGTAAATGAGACATTAAAGACATATGAACTGTTCCATATCAATATCGCTTCGCACGGAGAGAGAACTGTTATTGACGGCAGAACGGTGAACATAGACAAGGATTCCATATCGCTTCTCCCTGAACTTATCATCAGTATTATATGCAAAGTAAAGGGACTTAACAGAGCTGATATACTGGGTGATCTTTCTAATACAGTCAATGCCAAGCTCGATAAGATGATGAGTGATCTTATAATCTGATCACTGATGATTTACGCAGTTTCAGGCAACAATTACGGAGATGAAGGAAAGGGTCTTGCGGTAGATTACCTGACTCTTAACGGTCATAACCTGGTCGTCAGGCATAACGGCGGTTCTCAGGCTGCGCACACCGTAGACAGAGAAGATAAAAGATTCGTTTTCCATGAGATCTCTTCAGGATCGTTCAATGATTCGGACACATACTGGTCGGGCACATTTCTGCCCGACCTTTATAAACTTGAAGAGGAGATCGAAGGCTTTGCAAAAGTATCCGGAAAGCAGGTTAAGATCTTTGCATCTACTGATGCGAATACCACACTCCTTTACGATGTTTATCTCAATCAGAAGAAAGAAGAATTGCGGGGCAGTGACAAGCACGGAAGCTGCGGCATGGGCATATGGGAAGCGACAAGGAGATCCGGAAAAGGTTTTGGTCTTACACTGGGTGATATCTGTTCCATGACTGTATCCGGAATAGCATCAAAGCTCGAAGAGATCGAAAAGGAATATTTCATTCCGAGACTTGCAACTGAAGGTATAGAGGATACTTTGGAACTTGATACCTTAAGATATGCAGAGCTCTTGAAAAATGTTCTTACAAAATATGTCGCTTTGATCAAAGACGAAGCTGCATTTATAAGGTCTTACGATAATGTTATTTTCGAAGGAGGGCAGGGCCTGCTGCTTGATACGGAAAGAAAAGATCTCTGGCCGCATACTACATGCAGCAGGACTAATATTGCCAATCCCGTTAATATTCTTAATGCCTGCGGTTTAAAACTTGACGAAGCAATTTATGTGACAAGGTCATATCTGACCCGTCACGGCGCAGGACCTTTTGCTGAAGATCCTGATCTGCATTTTATTGATGAGACGAATATTCCGAATCCCTGGCAGGACAATATGAGGTTCGGACGTCACGGCAAGCTGTCATCACTCGTCGGAAGAGCATCAGATGACAGCATCGCTTATGGTGTTAAAGCCTCTCTTTTTGTGACACACCTAAACGAGACCGGCGATAAGATCCTTACAGAAGACGGGGATGAAAGCATGTCGGATCTGTCACAAGCCGCACTTGATGCCGGTATCGGCAGGTTATATCTCTCGAGAAGCAGATTTTCCAAGGATGTATCAGTGACTGATCTGTAAGATCGTTTTAAAAGGAATAAGAGAAAGATATTTTCTGTTGGGCAAAAAAAGTCGAGAAAGAGCCGGGAACTTTGAATTAACATATGCTCACGAAGGAGGTGAGCCGATGGATGAACAGAGAGCAGCTGTAAGAGCGATGCAGGACTACATCAGTGAGCATATTCATGAAGATATAACGATAGAAGATCTGGCGGCCGTATCATCATTCTCACCATGGTACGCGAGAAGACTCTTTATCAAATATCTGGATATGACACCGGCAGTTTATATCAGGCGCCTTAAACTGTCAAAATCAGCGCTGACTCTACGTGATGAGAAAGTATCGGTCTTAGACGTTGCTCTTGACATGGGCTTCGGGAGTGTTGACGGATATCAGAGAGCATTCCGCAGAGAGTTCGGATGCAATCCAAAAGAGTATTCCTCAAGCCCGGTTCCGGTCTGGCTCTTTACTCCTGATCTGATAATAAATGAAAGGAAAGAATGTAAGATGAGTGATATCAGAAATGTTTTTATTCAGGTTATCGAGAAGCCTGCCCGTAAGGTGATAATTAAGCGCGGCATAGAAGCTAAGGAATACTGGAGTTATTGTAAAGAAGTCGGGTGCGATGTTTGGGGGCTTCTTACAAGCATCAGATCCATAAGCGGTGAACCGGTCTGCCTGTGGCTTCCTGAGGCATTAAGAAAGCCTGTTACTAACGAGTATGTACAGGGTGTTGAAGTTGAAGCAGATTATTCGGGGACCGTACCTGAAGGTTTTGAAGTGATCGATCTTCCTGCTTCCAAATATCTTCTTTTCAGAGGCGAACCATTTGCTGAAGAAGATTATGTATCGGCGATAAATGAGATATGGGATGCCGAGAAGAAATACGATCCTGCGTTTATCGGTTATGAATGGGATGATTCCAACCCCAGGATCCAGCTTGAACCGAGAGGTGAGAGAGGTTATATAGAACTCGTCCCCGTAAAGGAGAAATAATCTCTACTAAGTTTATGTGATACTTAGTTCCCGAGTACCTTGGATGAGAGGGCCCTGAATCCTGCAACGAAAGCATCGTGGTGTAACTTAACGAATTCCGCATCTTCTTTTGCGGATGCATCTTCAAGAGCCTTGGCCATATCTGACAGTTCATCAGCTCCGACGGTTCTTGAAGAACTCTTCAGAGAGTGGATGAGGATCCTGTAGTTATGAAGATCGTTGCTTTCAAGGAATTCTGAAAGGGAAACGCATTTACTGTCGCAGCTCTTGGCATAATCTGAAAGGAGATCTAAATACAGTTCTTCCTCATCGCAGGCATACACAAGAGCAGCGTCAACGTTGAGACCGATGGAACGGGCTTTATCAAGCGTAAGTGAAGGGGATCTGCCATCTGTATCGGGATCAACAGGTTCGAATTCAATAACATCGGAGTCATCGGCTTCTTTGGGACTGTCAGATGTATCCTTGCCATTGATAACTGAAGTTGAAAGATGATATTTCAATACTCTCTCCAGGTCATCGATCATGATCGGTTTTGAGAGATAGCCGTCGAAGCCTTCCTTGAGATACTGTTCTTCCGCACCGACCACGGCATTTGCCGTAAGTGCGATGACTACAGTTTCCTTGAGAAGGCCTTCGTCTTTCAATATCTTAAGTGTCTCGATACCGTCCATTTGAGGCATCATGTGATCCAGGAATAAGATATCGAACTTTTCTTTCTTGAGCAGTTCGATCGTCTCATTTCCTGATGTGCATGTAACAGGAGTGATCCCGAAGATCTTCATGAAGTTTACGGCAACTTTCAGATTCATGCCGTTATCATCAGTGATAAGGATCTTTGCGTCAGGCGCATAGAGACGCTTAACTGATGCCTGATCCTTATATACGGACGTGTGCTTCTCATCGAATTTGCCGACAGGTGCCGGGTCGATGATCTTGAGCTTAAGATCAAATCCGAATGTCGAGCCAATGGCATATTTGCTGTCTACTTCGAGTTTGCTGCCCATCATGGCAAGGAGCTTGTTGACGATAGAGATGCCGAGACCTGTTCCTTCGATATGACGGTTGCGCTTTTCCTCAAGCCTCTCAAAAGACATGAAGAGTTTATCGAGGTCTTCGTCCTTTATGCCGATACCGGTGTCTATGACGTCAAAGCGGAGTTTGACTGAGCCGTCTCTGATCCCTTTATTTGCAATGCGGAGCGTTACGCTTCCGGTCTCGGTGTATTTAACGGCATTGGTAAGAAGATTCATCATTACCTGGCTGATCCTGACATCGTCTCCATAGAGTTTAGAAGGAATCGTCTCATCAATGTCTATGATGAGTTCAAGGTTCTTGGAATGCGCACGTTCGCTGGTGGAATTTATAAGGTTGTTTATAAGCTCGGAGACGTCAAAAGTGACAGGTACAAGGCTCATCTTGCCGTCCTCGATCTTGGAGAAATCGAGAATGTTGTTGATGATGGAAAGGAGTGTGTTTCCGGCACTCTTGATATTGGATGAGTATTCGAGTATCTGATCATCTTTCGATTCTCTTAAGATCATCTCGTTCATACCGAGTACGGCATTGATAGGGGTTCTGATCTCGTGGGACATATCTGCAAGGAAATCGCTCTTGGCTTTGTTTGCACTGTCAGCGGCAGACTTCTCGAGCATGAGGATCTTTGCTTCGTATTCGCGCTTCTGCTCGATCTCCTTCATCTCTTCCATCCGCTTGTTTACTTTGCGTTCATGCCTGTATCCGATGATATAGAACCCTGATATCAGTCCGAAAACAATGAGGTTGATAAGTGCGCTTACGATAAGTATATTCCGGGTGTCATTAAAGAGGCTGCTGTTCTCGACTACGATCACAAGATGCCACTGATCAAGCACCTCATCAACGAAGACTGTGCAGTGCTTGCCGTCGACATCCATCTTGAAATTGCCTTTTCCGATGCTCACTGCTTTCTCGAAGAGTTCTGATTTATCGGCGAGTTTATTATAGTATTTACCTTTCTCTCCGCTGTCAGAATGTGCTATTACCATTCCGTCGTAATTCAGGATGAATCCGTAACCGCTTCCGTTGATACTGATATTCTCGACAGTTTCCTGAATACCTGAAAGTGTCAGGTCCATTCCGAGCACGTCATTTCTGTCTGTAAGGGCTTTGCAGACTGAGATGATCACGTTTCCGGTCTGTGCATCAACATAAGGTGATACGATTATCGCCTGTCCGTCTGCCGCTACTGTTGTCTTGTACCAGTCTCTGGCAGTCGGATCGTAATCAGCCGGAGGTGTCCAGCCGACACCGTCCACGTAGTTGCCACGGACAACACCGTATATACCGGTATAGCTCTCATCGAACTGTGCTTCGGTATTAGCGGATTCACGTGAGATATATTCGACGATCTCTTCATTAGTTGCTCCGTTGGCGATCATGTAATCAACTGTCTCAGCTGCAACCCAGAGGACGGATCTGGCAGTTTCCAGATAATTCTCGAGGTCGGCTGTGATCGCAGCGGTTTTGTCGTTGCCGAGTTCATAGATATATGAATAAGACGACTTGTACATCAGCCTTGTTGTATAGGTTACAAGCAAGGCCATCAGAATAAATGTAGCAACTAGCGTAGTAACAAGCGTCTTCTGATTTCTGTTCATGCTTCTCTCATTTGTGACAGGTTTTTAAAAATATTATTCAAAAATATAATAAATAAAATTGAGATTTTTTCAATCTGTTTGAATGCACATATATCATATTTCCGACGGAAAAAAGTGCACAGGGTTGAAATTCTATCAAAAACGTATCTTCCCGGGTTATGAGACAGCCTCATTTCACGAACCTTCTTCGTACACGCCGAGAGCATTTTCATAGTAGTTCCTGAGTTTTTTCCTCAAAGACTTGGGACTGATCACGACGCCGTCCTTTCCGAACCGCCTGAAATAATCTTCAAGCTGCATCTCGGGCCAGTCAAAATGGTAAAGATCACCATCGATCTTCGTGACGGCAGGCCTGTTCTTTACGATCATCTTATACATCAGTTTGCCGTGATCGGTCATCCGTACGACAGCATGCACATCCGGTGTCAGGGAATGAGGGCTTCTTAAGCCCTTCCTGATAAGCTCTTCTTCGGTCTCTTTGTCACGTTCGAAAGTGTGTGTCAAAACAAAGACGTTGCTTAGTCTTGATATCCTGAACGAACGGTTCTTTCTTCTCTTCTGGTCGTGGCATAGAAGATAGCTGAACTGCTCTTCTTTGGAAGTGGCAATAAGATAAGGTTCAACTATCGTCTTAAAATCCGAGCCTCTCGAAGAAAAGGATATGAGCTTGTTTTCCGAGATGGCTTTGGCTATCGATTCATATGTACTCTTAAAGATTATCTCTTCACGCTTATTACGGGGAATGGAAAGATAAGAAAGGAACATATCCTTCATGTAACCCGAAAGGGACTTATCCTTAAGGAGATTATTCTCTATGATCTTTATGATGCTGTAAGACTCTCCACTTACGGTAAGAGTTATGACGGTGCTCTTGCCTGTTGATGTCTCATTATTGTTGATGTATGTCTTGATTATCCTGTCAGCAAGATAAGAAGCATCTTTTGTTTTGAGGGTTTTAACTGATTTTAGTTCATTTAATATGCTGTTTAACAATTCGTCATTGTCATTTCTGTACTGTTCAAAATAGTTAACTATTAGTTCCTTAAGAAAGCCGTTCAGGTTAACGGTACCGTCGTCTCTGGTGAATTCAAAGAGTTCTGCATCATTTACAAGTCTGGTTTTTGTGTCTTCTGAAAGATAGATCTTGTACTTCTCTGTCATAATGAATCTCCTGTTTGGGGTTGTAAAATTATTCAAATTTCCCGAAAACTCACCGATATAGCTAATTATATTGGGGTTGAATCCCTGTGTCAATCTATCGCTTTTATAACCCCAACCGGTGCGCTACGATATAGGTGCAACGAGGTTGAAGACACTCACAGCAATGAAAATGAGGCGGTTTCACCAAAGTTAAAGGCTTTGTTCGCAGGTTCGAATCCTGCATTAAAGAAAGTGTCTTGCAGATATCGTTGACTAAAGGTGCATACAGCAATGAATAGCTCCAACAGACTGTTAATCTGAACGGGGGGTGCAATCCCCGGGCACCTTGTAAAAGGAGGAAAGGAAATGTTGAAATTTTTAAAAAGGGAAGCAAACAAAGCATATACTGCTAATGGCGCAGTATCTAACGCAAGCACAATGTCTGATTGCCTGGATCTGTTCGCTGTTGCCGGCGCATTGCGTAATGTAAGTGATGATGAGATCATCACAAGGTTCATGAGAGCCTATGCCGAGGACAGAGACATCGCAATGAAGACACTCTTCTATGCAAGAGACGTCAGAGGCGGTCTTGGTGAGAGAAGATTCTTCAGAGTCGTTATCAGATATCTTGCGGTAATGAGTCCTGAATCCGTCAGAAAGAACATCGCTAATATTGCCGAATACGGCAGATACGATGATATACTGGCGTTAATAGGTACAGGTCTGGAACAGGAGGCAATCGCTTACATCAAGGAAATCCTGGAGAAGGATATGATGGCGATGCAGGCACACGCCAACGTATCTTTAATGGCAAAGTGGTTGCCTTCTGTTAACGCCAGCAGCAAGGAGACAGTGAAGACTGCCAGACTGATCGCACATGAGATGAAGATGTCTGATGCCGAATACAGAAAGATGCTTTCTTTATTAAGATCTTATATCAGGATCATAGAAAACAACCTGAGAGAGAAGGACTATTCTTTTGAATACGAAGCTCAGCCTTCCAGGGCTTTGTACAAGTACAGAAAGGCATTCATCAGAAATGATGAAGAAAGATATAAGAGCTTTATCTTCAAAGCAAAGGCTGATCCTTCAGTCATGCACACAAGCTCACTTACACCTTATGATATTGTTTCTTCTGTTATCACAGCAAGAAACGGTATGAGCGAAGATGAGAGAATTGTCCTTGATACCACATGGAATGCTCTGGAGAATTATGTGAACTCCGATAATTCCCTGGTAGTCGTTGACGGTTCAGGTTCTATGTACTGGGGTGCGAAAACACTTCCTGCGGCTGTCGCACAGTCTTTGGCAATTTACTTCGCGGAGCGTAACAAAGGTCAGTTCAAGAACCACTTTATTACGTTTTCTTCCAAGCCGAGACTGATCGAGATCAAGGGAAGAGATATTTTCGAGAAGGTCAAATACTGCATGAGTTTTAATGAATGCAGCAACACCAATATTGAGAAGACTTTTGATCTGATCTTGAATACTGCTGTTAAGAACCGCCTGAAACAGGCTGATATGCCTGACAGACTGATCATCATTTCCGACATGGAATTCGACAGCTGCGCGAATAATGCCGATATGACAAACTTCAGAAATGCAAAAGCCGAATTCGAAAGATACGGTTATAAGCTCCCTCAGCTGGTCTTCTGGAACGTTAACAGTTTCAACAGACAGCAGCCTGTCACAATGAACGAACAGGGTGTCATACTGGTCTCCGGTATGTCCCCGCAGATCTTCTCAATGTTGAAGAATGACAAGCTTAACCCATATACTTTTATGTTGAGCGTGATCTCTGATAAAAGATATGAGAAGATAGCTGCATAAAAAGAGAAGATAAGATTATCAAACGGCAAGATCCCTGCATTAAAAGCGGGATCTTCGCCATATAAAGAGGTAAATGATATGGATGTTATAGAAATAAAGGGAAAGGTAAATACAGCGATCTGTTACGCTAAGGTCATTGAAGACGAAGCGATAGCGCAGATAAAGAGAATGTGTGATTACCCGATGACGGAAGGCTCCAAGATCAGGATAATGCCTGACGTTCACTCCGGTAAGGGATGCACGATCGGTACAACCATGACTGTCACAGATAAGGTGGTTCCCAATGTGGTCGGAGTTGATATCGGGTGCGGAATGTACACTGTGGAACTCGGGAAAGGCGATATCGATTATATGAAGGTCGATGCAGCAGCTCACTATATTCCTTCCGGCATGAGTGTATGGGAGGGAAGAAGAGAGCATTTCGATCTTACCGGCCTTATCTGCTATAGAGAACTCAAGGAGGCAAAAAGACTCGAAAGATCTCTCGGAACTTTGGGCGGCGGAAACCACTTCATCGAGATCGACGAATCCTCTGACGGAACTAAGTATCTTGTGATCCACTCCGGTTCCAGAAACCTCGGAAAGCAGGTCGCAGAACACTATCAGAAGCTTGCTGTAAACCTTGACAGAGGTTATGGCGATTATATCGAGAAGCGTGATGAGATTATCCGTTCCTACAAAGAGCAGGGACGAAGGAATGAGATACAGGCTGCATTGAAGGAACTCAAATGGAAGGTCTATGAAGGTGAGACAAAGATGCCTGAAGATCTTTGCTATCTTTCAGGAAAGTATCTTGAAGACTATCTCCACGATGTTGAGATCTGCCAGGCATTTGCTAAAAGAAGCAGAGAGATAATGGCGGAGATAATCGTGGAAATGGCAGGACTTACAGCAGGTGAATCCTTCCACACGATACATAACTATATCGATACTGAAGAGATGATCTTGAGAAAAGGTTCCATTGCAGCGCACAAGGGAGAGAAGGTGTTGATCCCCATCAACATGAGGGACGGTTCTGTCATAGCTGTCGGCAAGGGAAACCCTGAATGGAACTTCTCTGCACCTCACGGTGCGGGAAGGATCATGTCAAGGACCAAGGCCAAGGACACACTCTCTCTTGAGGAATACAAGGAAGCAATGAAGGATGTATACACAACATCTGTCAGCGAATCCACCCTCGATGAAGCTCCAATGGCATATAAGTCTCTGGACGATATCATAGATGTCATCAAAGCATCAGTGGATGTAATTGAAGTTATCAAGCCGGTCTTTAACTTTAAGGCTTAAGGCCGGCTTTTTCATGTGCCTCGAAGGAATGTTTTTGTTATACTCAATATATGCATTTCGTAGAAGCAAAAGGAATACTCCACAATAAAGGCGGATATCACGGTATGAACATTTACCGTGGTTGTACGCACGGTTGCATATATTGCGACAGCAGGAGTCTTTGCTACCAGTTCACACACGCATTTGAAGATATCGAAGTGAAGAAGAACGCTCCCGAGCTTTTGGAGAAAGCTCTCAGATCCAAACGGGAGAAGTGCATGATCGGCACAGGTTCCATGTCTGATCCATATATGCATTGCGAGAAGGAACTCCGCCTTACAAGAAAATGCCTTGAGATAATAGAAAGATACGGATTCGGAGTTGCGGTTCAGACTAAATCCGATATGATACTTGATGATATCGATCTGCTTGATTCGATCAATAAAAAAGCGAAGTGCGTTGTCCAGATAACTTTAACGACATACGATGATGATCTCTGCAGTATTATCGAGCCTAATGTGTGCAACACCAAAAGACGTATCGAAGTGCTTGAGCAGATGCAAAAACGCGGCATTCCGACAGTGGTATGGCTGACACCCGTACTGCCTTTTATAAATGATACCGAAGAAAATATCACCGCGATCCTTGAAGAATGCGTGCGTGTCGGTGTGAAAGGCATTATCAATTTCGACATGGGGCTTACATTAAGAGAAGGCGACAGGGAATATTTCTATGCTGCTCTCGATAAGCATTTCCCCGGTATCAAAGATAAATATATCTATCACTACGGAAACTCATATGAAGTTCCGAGTCCCAACGCAAAGCAGCTGATGAAGACCTTTAAACGCATCTGCAAAGATAACGGCATCATGTGTGATCCTGATGAATGCTTCAGATATATGAATGAACTGCCGGATAAACAGATCAGCATTTTTGACATTTGATAAAAACATTATCTGAATTTGAAAAACAGATATAAATGTTTAGACAAAAAAGACAGTATAACAATTTATAAGGATCTGTTGATGTCATGATATAATCAATTTGTCTGATAGTGTAAAAATGTTTGAGGTGTTTATGATACGCATTGCATTATGTGATGATCAACGATCCTTTCTTGAATTAGAAAAAGGCATGCTTGAGCGGTATTTATCGGATAGAAAAGTTGAATTCAAATGTGATATATATTCATCTGGGGAAGATCTGCTATCGAAGGGCGAGGCTATTAGCAAATACAATTTGTTCATCCTAGATTATGAAATGGATGGATTAACCGGTTTTGAAACGGCGCGTGAAATATATGTTTTGTATCCTAATGCTAAAATTGCTTTTGCTACCAATTACTATGATTTTACAAGAGAAGGATATAAATACAATGCTGTAAGGTATCTTGTGAAGCAAGAAGAAACATTTAATGCGGAATTGATCGAATGTGTAGAATTTATTCTCAGGACAGAACCTCCCAAGACTCTCTTGCTTGAATTAAGCGATGGTAATATAGAGATTGCTATAGATGACATAGTATTTATCAAAAGCGAGAAACACTATATTGAATATTTTGTAAAAGAGAAGGATTCTACGTTTTATATAAGACGCTGTAGCCTTGATGATGCTTTGACAGAATTGCCAAAACATTTTATCAGGGCACATCAAAGATATATTATTAACCTGAAGAATTCAGTGCAGTTAAAGAGATATGAGGTGATAATTAAAAAGAGTGGCAAGGATACTATAAGAATACCAATTGCCAGAAATCGATTCGAAGAAGTTAATAGGAGTTTTTGTTTAATTAAAGGGGATATAGGATGATTTATGACGTTGTTAATGCCATAGTATATGTTATTTTGGCACAGCTTTTCTGTTCGGCATTTTTGGATCGAGAAGAAAGATCTATTATAGTTGTTTTTGTAGTTACTATTCTTTGGATATTGGCTAGTTTGGGTGTAGGCACTTTTTTTGAGGGTACATTAGTTTGTAGAATTGTTATTGTAGTAATAATTAATATCGTCTTTGCGGTATTTCTTTACAAAAAGAAAAACAAAGTAATGATTCTAGTGATCCCGACATTGTTTTATATACTTGCTATTGCTTGTGATTTCTTTGTTGCAGCAATTCACAGATACTTTGATCCTAATCTTAGAATTGCTCAGATTATGGAAAGTGATATTTCAGTATATATGGGTGCAGCCAGTCAGTTTATACAACTTATAATCGTTTTTATTTTGCGAAAACTATTCATTAAAACGAAAACAACGATAATAGATACTAAGCTTTGGTTAATTTACTTGGTTTTTCCTCTATATTCACTTAGCTTAATTGCATTATTGATATATAGTTTTGATGGCCCCGTTAATATAACTCAAGCTAATTTCATAACGTATATGGCCGCTTCTTTATTGGTTATTAATCTTTTTATATATTGGTTTATCAAGCAGGAATCACAAAGAGTTCTTGAAGCACAGCGGAATGAAATGGAGATTATTCACGCAAAGGGTATAGTTCAATTATATGAGCAGATTACAAATGAAAGGGATATATTAGGTAAACGAGAACATGAGTTTAAGAATACGATAACCGTTCTAAAGAGTCTGATAGCAGAAAAACAATATGAGAAGATGAAAGAGATTCTCAATGTTCAAAATACTGAGCTTGTAAATAATACCAATGTATTTGAGACGGGCAACCGACTTATAAATACCATTCTTAATACGAAGTATGCGGAAGCGAGAGAAAAAGGAATTACATTTCGATTTGTTTTGAAAGATCTTTCATCATTGAAGATGGAAGATCGTGATTGTATTGTTATTTTTACAAACATCCTTAATAACGCAATTGAAGCCGCTGAACAATGTCCGGAAGATAATAGATTTCTATCGATAAAAACTGTAATTGAAGAAGGTCAATTAATTTTTGCTTGTCGAAATTCATACAAAAATAATGATACAGAAATGAAGAGCAAAAAGAGAGATGTTGTTCCACATGGTTATGGTCTTGTAAATATCAAAGAGGCGGTTAATCGCAACCGGGGTAATTGCTTCTTCGAAAAGGAAGAAAAAGAGTTTGTATCAGTTGTTATAATACCTTTGCAAGGTTCCCAACCTGACTGATTTCGACCAAACTTGCCTAATTTCAACCAAACTTGCCAAATATTTACCATCCCGTTTTAATCCACTTATGCCTGTGTTATATCGTATATAGATGCAATATCAGGAGGCAATAGATGGATCAGGTTGCGTCAAAGATAGTACTATGATAAGAAATGTTGTAAAGAAAATAGTATCTGTAGTAATGTGTGTAAGTGTTTTGGCGGGATACGCATCAATCAGCAATGCATATTCTATCAATGCCGGTGCTATTGGTTATGTTGGAACAGCATATGCTTCGTCCGGTGGTGGCCACAGTTTTAGTTATGAAGTTTCATACATTTATTATAATGATCTGGCGGTTGGAGCATATTTGTATGACTTATCTTTAAAAGCGGATATGAACGTTGATTCTGATAAAGTGTGTAATATCAACATGCCGCAAAAAAGTGGAACATACCATGTTACCAGTTCCGGCAGTCATACATATAATTTACATAATGATACTTCAAAGCACGTATATATTACATTTGATTACCTGAATTATTGATTCACAACAAAACAAAAATGCATTGTTCTATAATAAAATTTAGGACAATGCATTTTTTAATGAGAGAGAAGTGAATATGCAAAGAAAAATCGTGACCATTCTTACTATATGTTTTTTATTAATACCGTTCTTTTATTGTGCCTGTTCCGAAAAGATTGAACCTGTTAATACTGATAGGTTTTGGTATGAATGCAGTTCCTTTAATGTGGAATCTGTTGATGGTTACGGCCAGAATATTTATGCAAATCTATATTCGAACGGTTATTATTATCTTTTGGTATTTGGTGAGAAATTGGACGATAAAGTGGAAGGACCGGAAAACTATTATTTACTATATAAGATTGATTCAAAGGGAAAACTAATTAACCGGGTTTCTTTGCCTGTAAAGTGTGCAAATTCAAATGATCAGGTGATTGTTGATGAAAAATTGTATTGTATAGAACAGAATTCTAAAACTGAGTATGTTATTGATGTTAATGGAGGAGATATTATTTCTGAGATTAAGGCAAACGATATTATACTAGGTCTTTATCCGATAGATGATGGCTTTGTTAAGATAACCGCAAGTAGTATATACCGTTACTCAAAAGATGGGAACGAAACAGATAGAATTAATATTCAGGGATTGGACAATATCAGAACTTTCTATCAAGATCAAGGTAAGTATTATCTTGTTCAAGAAGTTCGCGATCGACTGATTTTTCATGAGTGTGATTTCATTAAAGAGCAAATGAAGAAAGTTTGTGAAAAGAATATAGATGATTTATTAATAAATGAAATTAATGAAGATTTATTTTTTTCTGATAAAGGTGTATATAAATTTAATGTTGATATAAAGTCGCTTATTCCATTAACCGAATGGAATTATGTAGATGTAAAACCGGCATACAAAGCAGTATTGTTTGAAAGCAACGTAGCTTATGGAAATGCCAGATTTGGAAAATTATATGAGTATAAAGATTATGAGATCGAATTGATTATATTTAAAAATATACCAGCAAATGTTTATTCACAACGAATTCCAATCACTATTGGCGGGTATGGTGTTGAGCTATCCATAGCTGTTAAATGGGCAGTTTATATGTTTAATACATCTCAAGATCAATATAGAGTGTATTTGGATGATTATCGATATGAATATTCATATACTACGGGTGTTGAGGCACAATCACAAATTGTTAAGTTAATTAAGTATTTTAATGATGGAAATGCACCGGATCTTTACTATGGTACAGATTTTGATTATAGATACATGTATAATGCCGGACTGGTTGTTGATATGCTTCCGATTATGGAAAATGATCCTGATTTCAAAATGGATGATATGGTTGCGTCTATTAAGGATACAATTACGAGAAATGGGGTTTGTTATCAGATTTTTCCGGCATATTATTTTGATGGGGATTTTGGACTGCGCAGCATATTTTCAGATGAAGACATTACTTATTATCAAATAGATGAGATGTCTCAAGAAACCGGGCTTCCAGTTCGTGGAGATATGCCTGCTGCAGAATATGCAGATCAGATCTTAAGATATTCTTTGGGTGATTTTATAGACCGAAATTCAGAAAAAACGTTTGTTTCTGAGAAAGAACTGAAAGAAGTAATTGATTATTCTATTAGAAACGGAATACCATATGGTGCTCAAACTAACTATATAGCAGATATGAAATCAGTTCATGATGGAACTTATTTGACATGCAGAAGAACATATTTAGGCAACCTATATGATCTCTATAATATAGAAAACAGACTAAATGATAGTTTTGTTTACCTAGGTTTTCCATCTATTTACGGATCTGTTCATGCAGCACGTCCCGATGGTCTTGTAGCTATATCGGCTGATACAGAGAATTCAGATGCTTGTTGGAAGTTTATAAGATATATGTTGTCAGATGAGGTTCAGAAAATTGAAATAGGTCAAGGAAACAATCCAGTTATCAATTCTGTTTTTGAAGATTATTGTCAATATGCATCTAATCCGGAAATGGTACCAGAAACGGATATTATGTGGAACAGTATAGTTAATGAAAAAGAAAATGTACCTGAATGGATTATATCGGACTATTGTTCGATGGTAAATAGTGTAGATATGGTGATTTCTTATGATTGGGGATTATATAATTTGATTTGTGAAGAGATCAATTCGTATTATTTACAGAAAAAGAGCGAAGATGATATTGCTAAAACACTTCAGTCCAGATTAGATCTTTATATAACGGAGAATTACAAATGAAAAAAGATAAGCAATTACAAAGAATGATTGTCATCATGACAGTTATTATATCAATACTCTTTACAGGGTGCTCTGTGAGACTTGAAGAAAATAATACCACAAACTCATCTTTATCGATAGTCGAATGCGGACAAACACTAGCAGAAATTGATTCCAACAATTACACCTTTACAATTAAATATGAAGATGGTGAAGAAAAACAATATCTGGAAGGAGTGATGTTCACACAAGAATGTCCTAAAACAGCTAATGTGTACAAGGTAATTTCATTTGATGAGGATTTATTCGAAAATCCTATTAATCTCTGGAAGAGGGTATTATTTCAATCAGAAAGATTGTTGGATGGACAATTTGAGACTGATGTTGATAGTTCTAAGCAGGTACAATTATCCCGTTCAGAAAGGAAAGACGTTATTAAATCAACGACAAGAATAATATCATCAGACTTTGAACAAGCATCTGTGATACAAAATTCATTTTCAGATGTTGTTTTTAGTGATTATATGGTGAAGATTACATTCCCGGCAATATCTACAAGTCTATATACAATAACTTCCTATGATACAGATTTGGATAAAGAAATATACGTTGATACAATTAAGAATAGAGCATTAAATTTGTATGTTACAAGACAATCTATAGGCGGAATTAACGTTGGCATTCCTTCTACTCTAAACGGACGATATGAGGATTATGATGATAAAAACAAGATGGAAACTCTAATTTTTGATAGCGCTAATAAAATGTTTTATGATGGTATAAATATATATGAAGTTCATACGAATGATAAAAAAATGGAACCATATTTAAATGATCAGCCAATAATATCATTTGAGCAGGCAATGGAGAAGGCTCTGCCCGATATTTCTCTAATTATTTCTGATTCAACTAATAAAGAAAAAGACTTACACATTTATGCTGCAGAGTTAGCATATCTTACTATCGTACTATCTGATATGAGTAACGGACAAACACGAGATACGAACAACATGTTCTTTTATCCATTTTGGATAATATATGTACAATCCAATTACCTATGCGTTGGTGAAGATATCGCTGAGAACAAACCTGTTCTTGTAAACGCAATTACTGGTGATGTGTATGTTTGCAAATGAGCTTAATAGAAAACTGCGAAACAACATTCGATAGAAAATCAATCTTCATAATAATGCCATATAAAATTTTGTTACCCTTTTTTTATTTGTATCGTAACGATTATATCTGTATACATTGAAACATTTTTACGGATGGATATAAACAGATAATTTATAAAGGATATGGATTAATATCCTTAATAACAACCTACAAGAACTCTATCTGCTTAAATGCGTTTGTAAAATTCTTTTTTCTTAAAATATAATGTCTTATCTCCCCCGAAGCTATGTCCAACTTCTGGGATTTACTTAAATCGTAATATTTGTACCGTCAGAATGAATGGTACAATTGTTGATACACCAAAGGGACAGGAAGGATCAGAAAAATGATCTTATCAGACAGAACTATCAGCAGAATGCTTGAAGAAAAGACACTTGTAATCGAGCCGGTCACAAAAGAACAGATCCAGCCGGCAAGCGTTGATATAAGACTCGGCAACACATTCAGTGTCGTCGATGATACACCGTCAGGAATAATCACTCTCGGAAGCAGGATCGAATATAAGACGATCACTGCAGATACATATCTCATATTGCCGGGACAGTTCGTACTTGCAACGACGATGGAATATTTTGAACTGCCTGATAATCTTACAGCTTTTGTCGAAGGCAGGAGTTCTCTGGGGAGAATGGGATTGTTTATCCAGAATGCAGGCTGGGTGGATCCCGGTTTTAAAGGTGAGATAACGCTTGAATTATATAATGCCAACAGATGCGCGATTGAACTTAAGAGCGGAAGGAGAGTAGGGCAGCTGGTCTTTGCAGAGATGGACGACCATGCGGAAAATCCTTATAACGGCAAATATCAGGGTCAGACCGGCGCCACAGGTTCAAGAGTCTTTATGGATTCCGATAAGTAAAAGGTCAGGACATTAACAGTCAAGGGTTTTGCCGGATCATACAGAACGGCTGTTATTTGCGTGAAAATTCACTATTGATTTTCGCATTTTTCCCGTATAATTAACTCCAGGGATAAAAGGAGACTTGCTTATGAAAAAACAATCACCCAAGCTCGTTGCAGGCGTGCTTGCTGTTTCAATGGCTTTGTCCGTTGCAGCATGCACTAAGACAGGTGGCCAGTCAAAAGGCCACGCAGGTAAGAAGATTACCAATGATATGCCCTGGTTTGATGCCAAGGCCATTGAACTCGACCGCGGTATCGACGAGAGTAAAGACCTTGAATACTCTTATACCGAGATCATCGGTTGTGATGAGAAGAATATCGTGGCATATACCATGGGTAGTTATAAGATGCCCGATAATGTGGACTGGTCAACTGTCGATTACAGAGATTATCAGGTTGCTACTGCATCTGTTTATAACAGACAGACCGGCGAGACCAAAGTCGTTGATCTTTCCGAATTTGTTTCAGACAGTGATTACATCGAATCTGCAAATTTCAAAGACGGAGTACTGTCAGCAATGATAAGTACGTTTGATGAAAATACATATGAAATGACTTACAAGCAGATCGATTTTGATTTTGAAACAAAAGAGATCCTCGATACAAAAACGCGTGATTCCGGTGGTCAGATCGAGAAGACATGTGAGATCAACGGTTACTTAATTGAGATCGAGAACAATTGGAATCAGGAATATACTTCATATGTGATGTATATTACTTCTCCTGACGGAGAACGCAGGACTGTCGATTTCAAGTCAGAAAATAAGAATATGTATCTGTTCAGTTCACCTATTCCGTTAAGTGATACGGAGATCCTTGTTGCCACAGATACTGATACCGATTGGGAATGTTACATGATCGATCTTACGACCGGTCAAAAAACAACCGCTGACAAGAAGGATTATGACTGGATGGACCAGACGGTTTTCTATAATTCTTTCCTCGGTTCAGACGGTATTCCGTACTATACATTGCCTTCAGGTGTGTTCAAGATCGATGTGAAGAACAAGACAACTGAAGAAGTATTTAATTACAGCTGGTGCGGAGTTAACAGAAATATCCTTATGAACTTATCTGTCGCTGATATTGATGAGGATTCTTTCATTCTTTACGGCACCCAGTATGTTCAGTCAGCTTTCAGGCAGATCTACACTTCGATGGGTGCGGATTTCTCGATCTACGAGTTTACAAAAGCCGACAAGAATCCTCATGCGGGAAAGACGATCCTTGAACTGTATTCATCATACGGATATCTTGAAGATAAGATCTCAGATGTTATAGCGAAATATAATGAGAACAGTACTGATTATTTCATTGAAGTTTCTTCACGCTATTCGAAGATGATCACTTATGATTCAACCAATATCGAAAGTGAAGATGATATGGAGATGGCTTCACTCAATTACTCCACGGATATGACAAACAAGCTGGCCATGGATATCATCAACGGTGAAGGTCCGGATATGTTCATGGATATCAATTACTACGGTCAGCTTAATAATGAGACCTACCTTGCGGATCTGTCGCCTTATGTGGAAGATTTAAGCTCTGACAAGTACTTTACTAACGTTATCGAAGCTTCAAAAGTTGACGGTAAGCTCTTTAATCTTCCTGTCTGTTTCTCCCTTGAAGGAATACAGACCGACAGTGCAAATGCAGGTTCATCCGGCATAGGTTTTACAACTGACGAATATATAAAATTCCTGGATAAGACACTGAACGGAAAGGACATTATCTCGTCAGGACAGAAATATTACTTTGTGACGCTCTTCAACAACATGCAGGAAAAATTCATTTCTAACGGAAAAGCTGATTTTACAGCTCCCGAATTTAAGGTTCTTGCTGACTATGTTAAGGATAATGTTCAGGAGCAGAATACTGATTGGGATGAAATGTACAACGCATCATATGTATATGATGGCAGCGAACCCAAGGAGACGGAACCTGCTGTTTACTCAAGTTGCTACAGTTACTTCAATTTTTTCCAGTCAGTGGAAAACACAAACGGTGCTACGGCGGTTCTCGGCATTCCTTCGGCTGACGGCAGAGGCCCCATGGTCGGAGCATATACATCGGTTGCAATATCCGCACAGGCTACCAATAAAGATGCCTGCGGTGAATTCGTAAAGATGCTCCTGTCAGATGAAGTCCAGAAAGATATGGCAATGAGCGGAATCTTTGTCCTTAACCGTGAAGCATTCAAAAATGCAGGTAAGGAAGCTGTAGCTGTTTTCAATAAGGAAGGCTTAGAGCCTGACTACGGTTACTACGATGCTTATTCCCAGCCTAATAACAGAGTAAAGTTCACAGAAGAGCAGCTTGATGAACTTGAGAATGCAATTCTGACCTGCTCGAAAATGAGTTCGGAAGATGCTGCGATATCCCTTATCCTGATAGAAGAGATGCCGGCATATTTCTCGGGCCAGAAGGATCTTGATTCAGTTGTAAAGATTGCTCAGGACAGAGTACAGAAGGTCCTGGATGAGCGCAAATAATCAAGCAATACAAAGTGTTTTTCTCCCGCACTGCATCTGTGCCGTGCGGGAGATTTTATGCCGCAGTTTTGCACATGTATAAGGATATGCGGTTTTGTCTGATTATGTATAATCATAGTTATTATTACAGGTGATTAATAGGATTTTGGTGAGTGTATTTTTATGAACAGATATTCCGGGAGTATTGCAGTTATTCTGGTGATGGCGCATATGCTGCCTGTTTGTTTTACAGGATGTGCAGGTAAGAAAAAAGAAGAAAAAAGTGACTGGTATAATGCAAAGACGATAGATCTGGAACTTAATTATGTTCAGTCGGAATACGACTCGCTTTATTCTAATTTTATGGGAATGATCGATGACAGGATATTGCTGTCAGTTGATTACCAAAAGCCTATACCTTCAGATTTCGATTACTCGTATGGTGACTATTCTCTCTACCAGGGCACTTCGATCGAACTCTATGACAATGAAGGGAATTATATAAAATCTGTTAATTGTAAAGACATAGCCGAAAAGAACGGAATAAACGGATATATTGACAAAGATCCTTCTGTTAATGGCGACAAGGTGATCATCTCATACAGATCAGGAAACGCTGATGATATCACAATTGTATTTTTGGATATCGAGACTGAAGAAGTTGTTTTTTCATATAAGAAAACAGGTGAGCTGTTTATAAGAGAGACTGCTTTCTCTGACGGGTATACTGCTTTGTCTTATGGTACTTACGGTTCCTATGATTCTTCAATGCTTGATATCATCGGATCAGACGGCGAAGTGAGATCGATAGAACTTAAAAGTCCTGAGGCCGTATGGAACTCTTCATTCCCCATGATCGATACCGGTGACGGCAGAATAATTGTCCCGTTCAATACCACTAAAAAAGGTGTATCAAGTGGTATTGGATTTTTTATGGTCGATCTTAAAAATGCGTCATACAGTGAAGCTGATGAAGATCTCAAGTGGCTGGGGAATTCCGATTCGCTGTTCAGAATGTCTTACAAGGAAGGTCTTGGTTTTTTGTCCTCGGATGAAGACGGACTCTTTAAGGTCGATCTTGAAAAGAAGCAGACCGAAAGGATACTTGATTACGACAGAGCCAATGCCAACCTTTACCTGCTGCGCAACATGGAGCTCGTGCAAAATGAAGGCGACAGATACATATTCGGCGGAAATGTATACCTGGCAGAATATGCTGATCTCGTTTCAGAGCCCAAGCTGATCGTTCTCGAAAAGTCTGAAGAAGACCCCACGGCAAAAAAGGAGGAGATCACTCTTGCCTCATTTGATGTGATTGATTATGCAACGGCTGAGGCTGTCTTAAGATTTAATCAGTCAGACTCTGATTACTATATATCCTTTGATCCCCAGTACTATCTTTCCTCGACAGGTGTTGATATTTATGAGGCTTCGGAAGAGGAGATGTTCAAGGCGAAGATGACACTTGTTGATAAGCTTAAGGTTGATATCCTTGCAGGAGACGGTCCGGATCTGATTATGAACGGTTTTGATTTTACTCCGTCAATTGATACTGTGGTTTTTGCCGATCTTACTGATGATATATCTGCTGAAGGTTCATTTGATAATATTTTCGATGCCTGCAGGACCGGCGGTAAACTCTACACGGTTCCTCTTACTTTCAACATCGGAGGAATCTGCACATCATCTTCTTCGGTCAGTGCAGGGCAGAAAGGCTTTACTTTTGACGAATATAAGGAATTTGTCAGTACAGTTTGCAACGGCGACGATCCGATACTGATGGATAAGTCAGATTATCTCATCAATTGCTTTAAACTCATGTCCAATGAATTCATGAAAGATGACGGAACACCGGATTTCAATTCAGAAGAGTTCAGAACGTTGGCAGAATACATTAATGAGAATGTTAATTTCATAGACTATACCGATGATTACGACGGTTATTTCGAGCAGATCGATGAAGGAAATCCTGCTGTTTATAAGTACTTCAATACGATAAAAGAGTATCTGGGATACGCCGGTACCTTAACAGACGGAATTACAGTTTTAGGCATCCCTTCCACGGGAAGACATGGCCCGTCAGTCTATGTGACGGATTCAGTTGCCGTATCATCATCTGCTAAGAATAAAACTGGTTGTATCGGATTTATAAAGATGCTCTTATCTGATGATATTCAGGAAATCTACTGCAGAACGGAATATGTTACTCCGGTTAATACGGGTGTATATAAATCTTCTGCACGTGCAATGATCGAACAGAATAATGACTTGCGCGAACAGATGATCGGGATTGGATGTGATATCACGGATCTCAGGAGTATGGGACTGGCAAATGAAGTGGGATTTGATGCTGTTGATGACTATGAGATCATCGTAAGGTCATGTTCAGTTGCAGCGAAGACAGATCCTGCGATCGCATACATTGTCAGCGAAGAGATCCCGGCATATTTTGAAGGCCAGAAATCCATTGATCAGGCGATAGACATTATCATCAACAGGACAAACACATACCTGTCCGAGCGGAACGGCTGACAGTCAGACCGAATAGCTTATGTATCAACCCGGCAAACCGGGATTTGCAGGGATGAAATCTTTAATTCATTCATACTGTCTTATAATCTCTCCCATAAAACTATATTTATTTCCAGGATATTTACAGTTTCCAGATCAGTCCGAATCAGTATTGATTCCCCATTTATGTAATTTCTCTATGAGAGAAGCCGGGGCATCGTGATACATATTGAATACAATACGTTTCAAGTTAGGAAATTGTTTTATTTCCTGTTCGGAAATGTCAGTTACATCAAACATTTTTCCGTCTTCAAAGTATTCATCATAATCCAGCCATTGGGGATTGATATTATAATACACATCCAGTTCTTCTCCGTTAAAAAGAGAATCGATTTCTTTAGCCATTGATCGGGGGATCTTTAATGATTGAAAATAATCATTAGCATTTTGAATATGTTTTTCTAATCTGGAAATCGCTTCTTTTTCTGAGATATCATCTAAATCCTGATTATTCTCAAAGAATTGATCTCCTCCGAGATACTCCGGTTTTATTAATTTCTTTTCGTACATCAGCACTTGAATTACCAGCAATTTAAACTGGTAATTATCAAACTTTAAGAATTCTTCATTATCCTGCTCTTTTTTCTTTCCGAAAATATTAAGGAATCCCATTTGTATTTACCTCGAAAATTTAGATAACATATCATAATTATACATCTTCTGATTTCCTCATATTCTTACGGAATACTAATGCGAATGATGCCCCGGCATCTGTTGATCAAATATAGACGATCTTCGCTCACTTGACGGTATTACGGCGGTCAGATAGAATATGGCTAATCTAAATTAGCCATATGGCGGCGGGGATATTATGAATACAAAAGAGAAGATCTTAGACGAAGCCTTAACCTTATTCTCTGAGAAAGGATATGCCAATGTATTCGTCGGCGACATTGCCGACAGGGTTGGCATCAAGGCTCCGTCTCTTTATAAGCATTACAAAAATAAAAAGGCGATATTTGATGCGATAATCGATGAGATGAACAGAAGGTTCACTGAGCAGGCAAAGGCACTACAGATCAACGGAACTGATGCTGAGGCCGATGCCGAGATCTACAGGAATCTTTCAGAAGATAAACTCCTTAAGTTGGGACGCGAACTTTTCCTGTATTACCTTCACGACGATTACACCAGAAGATTCCGTAAGATGCTGACAATAGAGCAGTTTCACGATAAGGAACTTGCAAAAGTGTATTCCAAGCTCTATGTCGATGATCCTCTTTCATATCAGGGAATGCTTCTGGGTCTGATGGTATCTGCCGGTGTTCTTAAGACTGATAATGTCGATATCATGACACTGCATTTTTATGCGCCGATCTACTATCTTCTGACCATTTGCGACAGGGAGCCTGAAAGGGAAGAACAGTCACTGAAGATGCTTGATGAACACATACGACAGTTTGACCGTCTATACGGCAGAGAGAGCTGATCAGGAAATATCTGATAAATTACTTCTTTGTAAGTCCCTTAAGTATTTCAATATATTCCGAAGTAAGATGAGAAGGGTGGATGGAGTTAGGAAGGATATATCCGATCTCCATATAGTCGTCAACTTTCAGTTTCTTGGCAATGATATTCGGACCGTTGAGCTCCTCATTTATGACGCCGCTGCATATCGTATATCCGTTAAGACCGATCAGCATGTTGAATAATGTCGCACGGTCAAGTACAACAAGTTCCTTGTCGCAGTCAACAGTGCTTAAGATCTCTTCCGAGAAATAAAACGAATTATGGCTGCCCTGTTCATAGGATAGCCTTGGATATGGTTTTAGGTCTTCCAATGTAAGATACCTTTTCTTTGCAAGAGGAGAATTCTTGCCGATGAACACATGCGGTTCGGCCTTAAAAAGGGGATTAAACGACAGATTGTTGTCGCGCAAAGTCTTCATGATGACTTCTTCATTAAACTTATTCAGATAAAGGATCCCTATCTCGCTCCTGAGATGGGAAACATCATCAATGATGTTGAACGTCTGTGTCTCGCGCATGTGGAACTCGTACTTGTCAGCCCCGCTCCTTTTAAGTAGTTCTACAAAGGCTTCGACAGCAAAGGAGTAGTGCTGTGCGGATACGAAGAACTTGAGCTTTCCGGATCCTTTGCCTTTGTAGCGTTCTTCAATCAGCGTGGTCTGGTCCAGGACCTGTCTTGCGTATCCCAGGAATTCCTCGCCTTCAGAGGTCAGCTTGATTCCCTTATTTGATCTCATGAAGATCGTGATTCCGTATTCATTCTCAAGTTCCCTGATGGCGGATGTAAGGCTCGGCTGGGCGATAAAGAGTTTCTTTGCCGCGCTCGTGATATTGCCTTCTTCTGCTACAGTGACCACATATTGAAGCTGTTTGTATGTCATGAGGATCCACTCCGTTCAAATAGATTGTATTTGCATTTTATCACTCGCCATAGATCTAATCTATGGACAACCGAAGAATATATGTATTTTACCTACTTAACCGGTGGGCTTATACTCACAATCAATAAAATATCGATTCTCACGGGAGGAATACACATATGAAAACATCAGTTATCGGTTATCCGAGAATAGGTAAGGACAGAGAACTCAAATTTGCTTCAGAGAAGTTCTTCAACGGCGAAATAAGTGAAGCAGAACTTCTTGAAGTTGCGAAAAACATAAGAAAAACAGATCTTCTCAAGCAGAAGGCGGCAGGCATCTCATATATATCTTCCAATGATTTCTCTTTTTATGACAATGTCCTCGATACGGCATTCCTGTTTAACATTATCCCTCAAAGATATAAGGATCTCGGACTTTCTGAACTTGAGACATACTTTGCAATGGCAAGAGGTTATCAGGGTGATAAGGGCAACGTTAAGGCTCTTGCAATGAAGAAGTGGTTTAATACCAATTACCACTATCTTGTACCGGAGATCGATGACGATACGGATATAAGTCTTACCGGAAAAAAGCCTGTCGCAGAATATGTCGAGGCAAGAAATCTCGGCGTTGATACAAAAGTTTCTGTTGTAGGTCCTTTCACATTCTTAAAGCTCGCTAAGTTCACGGGTAAAAAGAATATCTCCGATGTATCTTCGATCCTTACAGGTGAATATATCAAACTCATCTCAAATCTCACATCCAAGGGTGCTGAGGTCATTGAACTTGACGAGCCTTATCTAGTAAGAGATCTTGATCAATCTGATATCGATCTGTTCAAGGAGATCTATTCTTCAATTCTCGAAAACAAGAGCGGCGCAAAGATATTACTCCAGACGTATTTCGGTGACGTAAGAGATATCTATCAAGAACTGATAAAGCTTGACTTCGATCTTATCGGTCTTGATTTTGTTGAAGGAAGAAAGACATCAGAACTTGTTAAGACATACGGATTCCCTACGGACAAGCTCCTTGTTGCAGGACTTGTAAACGGTAAGAATATCTGGAGAAACGACTATAAGAAGACTCTTTCGGTATTAGATGAGATCGGAACTGATAACGTGGTTCTCGGAACATCATGTTCTCTTCTTCATGTTCCTTACACCCTCGAAAATGAGACTAAACTCTCTGACGATTATAAGAAGCATTTTGCATTCGCAGAAGAGAAGCTCAAAGAGCTCGGCGAGATTGCTTCTTTAGCAGGAACCGATTATGAAAGCAGCGTTCTGTTTAAGAATAATCAGGAGCTTTTCAAGGGCAGAAAAGACAGCGAGGACAAGGACGTTCAGGCTAAGGTGGCAGCGATCACGGATGAAGATTATGTAAGGCTTCCTGTTTTTGAAGAAAGAGAAAAGATCCAAAAAGAAATATTAAATCTCCCGTTGTTCCCGACAACAACTATCGGTTCCTTCCCTCAGACGCAGGACGTAAGAAAGAACAGACAGGAATTCAAGAAAGGACTGAAATCCAAAGAAGAGTATGTCGAGTTCAATAAGAAAAAGATCGCCGAGTGCATAAAGCTCCAGGAGAAGATCGGTCTTGATGTTATCGTTCACGGTGAGTTCGAGCGTAATGACATGGTCGAGTATTTCGGAGAGCATCTGAACGGTTATCTCTTTACGGAGAAAGCATGGGTACAGTCCTATGGTACAAGAAACGTTAAGCCGCCGATCATCTGGGGTGACGTATCAAGAAGAGAACCCATCACGGTCGAGTGGTCAAAGTTTGCGAAGTCATGCACTGACAAGCCTGTTAAGGGAATGCTCACAGGTCCTGTTACGATCCTTAACTGGTCATTCCCCAGAGAGGACATCTCCATTAAAGAGAGCATCCTCCAGATCGCTCTTGCAATAAGAGATGAGGTTCTTGATCTTGAGGCTAACGGCATCAACATCATTCAGATAGATGAGGCCGCGCTCCGCGAGAAACTGCCTTTGCGCAAGTCCGACTGGTACAGCGAATACTTAGACTTTGCTATTCCTGCTTTCAGACTCGTTCACAGCAAAGTAAAGCCGGAGACACAGATCCACACCCATATGTGCTACAGCGAATTCACGGACATCATCCCCGCAATCGATGCAATGGACGCAGATGTCATCACTTTCGAAGCATCACGTTCGGATCTTCAGATCCTTGATTCGCTCAAGGAGAATAACTTCAAGACCGAGGTAGGCCCGGGCGTATACGATATCCACAGCCCCCGTGTTCCTTCTGTTGAAGAGATCGTTAATGCATTAACAAAGATGAGAGCAAAGATCGAAGATTCAAAGCTCTGGGTCAATCCCGACTGCGGTCTTAAGACAAGAGGTAACGAAGAAACAATAAAGAGCCTTACAAATCTTGTAGCGGCTGCTAAACAGATCAGAGGATAAGAGATGAAAGTATCACAGGTTTACAACTCGAAAAGAAGTCTCTCTTTTGAGATCTTTCCTCCGAAGAAAGATACAGAATTAGAGAGCATCGACGAGACGCTCGCAATCCTGGCAGAACTTAAGCCTGACTTCATCAGCGTAACGTTCGGAGCAGGCGGATCATCCAACTGCAACCGTACGATCGAGCTTGCCAAAAAGATCAAGTATGAATACGGCATTGAGCCTGTGGTACACCTTACCTGTTTGCATTATGACAGGAATGAGATCGACGAGTTCGCACGCGTGCTTCGTTCCGAAGGCATAGAGAACATCCTGGCGCTCCGCGGTGACCCGAACCCGAACGCCTGCGCCAAGGATGATTTCAAGCACTCGTCCGATCTCATCTCCTATCTTAAGAACGGCAATGATTTCTGTTTTCTCGGAGCCTGCTATCCAGAGTGTCATCCTGAATCTAGCGGAATCGTATCCGAGATCAAGAGCCTCAAGAAAAAGGTGGATGCAGGTGCAGAAGTCCTTTTGTCACAGCTCTTCTTCGATAACGATATCTTTTACCGTTTCCATGAGGAGTGCGAGATTGCCGGGATCGACGTTCCCGTTATTCCGGGTGTCATGCCGGTTATTAACGCTGCCCAGATTAAGAGGATGGTATCTTTGTGCAATGCTTCTTTCCCGAAGAGATTCCAAAGGATCATCTCACGATATGAAGACAACAGAGAAGCCCTGTTTGATGCAGGAATGTCTTATTGCTTAAGCCAGATAATCGATCTTCTTGTAAGCGATATAAAGGGCATCCATTTATACACGATGAATAATCCCGTTGTCGCAAGAAGGATCTGCGAAGGAATAAAGAATATCATCTGAGCAAAAAGAACACACCAAACGATAAAAGATTTTTAATAGAATGATATAATCGGAGCATAATTGGAGGGGACATTATGCGAGATATTATAGTTAAGACCGGTTGTGTCATTAGTGTTATTGGTATTACTGTTTCAGCGACAGGCTGTTTCGGACTTGGAAAATCCGATAAGAATATGAAGGCTCTTCAGGAGGAGATCGACAAAGCGGATTTTGTCGAGGAATGGAGCGGGGATATACCTGACGGTATGGAAGTTATGTATGTCCTTACAAAAAATAAGAGTGTCAGTACCAATGACAATCTTGATGAATACGAATATGAATATGACGATCAGGGAAGACAGGTAGTTTCCGTCGATATAAGGGAGAGAGGTTATATCCGTCTGGAGAGGACCTATGACGAGAACGGACTGATCATCCGCAAGGCCCAGTCGCATGACGGCTATGTCGGAAGTGCGCCTTTCAATGATTGTGAATATCTCTTTGATTACAACGATAATGGTCAGCTGATCTCTTATACCTATAAAAATAATGATAAGACGGAAAAATACGAGTTTGCTTATGAGGACGGGCATCTGATCTCACGATCAGATAACGGAACTCTCATGATGGAATATGATTATTCCTTCGATACTGCGCCTTACTATGAGTCTGTCGTGATCGTTGAAGATTCATATGGTGCCGAACCGCCTTCAGTCCTTACAAGATATTATGACGAGGATGGCATTATCATCTCCCAGGGCGACGATGATCATACGGTTACCTATGTTTATGAGAACGGAGAGATCGTCCGCAGCATTAAAGAGAACAGAAGCGGAACATTTACTTATAGTGCCAGCGGTAAATATCTCGAGACTTCACTCGGCGGAGGCCGCGAGGTAACCACATATGAATATAACGACTATGACGATCTGATCTACTATTCTGTCGAACGTGACGGTGAGATCAACTATGAGAAAACCGTAACATATACTTACGATGCTGACGGCAATAAGACTTCCCGTGTTGAAAATATAAGGTCAGTCTATGACGGTAAAGAATCTAATTATGCAAGCACGACCACATATACTTACGATCATGGTCTTCTTGTCGTTGAAGCCGAAGACGGAGACAACGGGAAATTAGCCCGCAGTACAAATGTTTACTATTACAAGGCTATCCTTGTCCCCGCAACAGAAGTATAAAAGACATCACTCCCGGTCAGACGTTTTTAGTGAACACATGTTTGTTCTTGCGCGAAAAAGGCGAGTGTAACATTGTTACACTCGCCCGCTAAGGCCAATCCTAAGCTTTAAAATCCATATATTTCAGTAGAAATCCGGTCATGGGAAAGCAGGATATATAAATATAGTGATATCTTAATTAAATACTCATTTCGTAAATATGAGCCGACTAATCTCAATTATCACGACCATATTTTTTATTACAGAATACGAAAAAACTGACCTGATCATACAGAATAATCAAAATTACAAGATTTTTGTCCCCTTTTTGTCTCTATTGCTTTGTTAATATCTTATCGTAAAACTAGGCATACTGCGTAAAGAGGACTTGATCGATGAAGCGCAAAGCGGTTAAATCATTGCTTTCTAAGGTTACGGCAATCCTGCTGGTTGCTTCCATGACCGTGTCGCTCATCATGTCCTGTGACAATACCTGCGCATTGTTCAATGCTATTGTAAATGTCTTCGCCGATGAGATCGAAGATCCCGATAATGAAGGCGAGTATTCCGAGACCGATGCAGATATTACAGACTCCGTTGAGCCCGAAGTCTCTGACATCGCGGATACTGTTGAAGGCGATGATACAGTAGAGCCCGAAAATACTGAAGGCATTACTGCTGAACCTTCTGAGACAGAGAGCAATACAGAAGATAATGAGACAGGTCTTGTTTACCGTCAGGTCAAGGCAGAAGGCGAAGACGATCTTTATGTATCCGGTCTGATGCCTGAAGATGCCAGGGTAACGGCTGAAAGCGTTGAGGTAGAAGTCAGCGGCGCAAACGTTATCGCAGCATATGACATCAAGGTCTTCGACGAGAACGGTAATGAGTGGCAGCCGTCAGAACCTCTTAAGATTTCTGTAGCTCCCGATGCAATCAGTGAGAAAAACGAAGATGAGACTCAGGTCATTTACGTTCCTGATGAACTGGCTGAGAGTGGCAAGCCTGTCGATATCGATGACAAGAGTATCGAGAAGATCGATGCAGTCATCGAAGACGGTAATGTCGTATTCGAAGCAGAGCACTTCAGCGTATATGTCATCATCGAACATGAGGGCGGTGAGGTCGTAACTCCCCGCGTCGAGTTCCACTTCATCTCACCTGTCGGAGAGAATTACAATCCTACAGTTACCGGCGGCATAGCTTATTACACTTCCACTCCTTACACATTTAACAACAAGGCGGATGAAGCAGGTGCCGGCAATCATCAGGTGACATCGATCGTTCGTGACGGTGATAAGCTCGAATCCATCGAAGCACCGATGAACACACAGAACACTTATTTCTATGGGTGGTATACCGTTGATAAGTCTGCAGACAATGTAACGTTTGATCCTTCTACACAGACTTTCTCCGGCAATATAACCTACAGCTGGCCGATCAACGATCCCCTCCGTGTTGAGCTGGATAAGACGGTATCGGTCAGTGCCGCAAGAGATTCAAGCAATAACATAACCTCTGTAACATGGACGATAGGCAGTGTCTCCGGCACATGCACCGACGTTGATGCAAGCGGTTGTGCTCATGTTTATCTTGCACCTATCTACAGCAACTACTATTTTGTTAACTTCCATCTTGGTGCCCGCGGTGACACAACAGCTGAAACACTTCTTTCAAGAAAGCTCATCGTTCTCGGTAACAGCAACCAGACCGAAGTTAAGATCAGTGATGTTCAGGCTCCCAGCAACGATCCGGTACACGTTGTATTCATCGGATGGGAAAGAAATACCGGTACAGACCAGTCACCTGTATGGAATCTGATCAGAACTATTGACTCAAACAATAATGAGATCTTAGATCCCGGCAAGGACGGTAAATATATTACCGTCGGTGCCAAGACTGTTGATCTCTATCCTTACTTCGTACAGGCCCGTTACATTAACTTCGATATCGGTGCGAGCGGAAACGGCGCTCTTTATCTGGGCCC